>SKEB01000081.1_pt1 | contig 128238 bp, 102 predicted proteins | sample 4826561 | NCBI WGS metagenome assembly SKEB01 (sample SAMN11008820, study PRJNA524170) | human gut metagenome | biome: Human fecal sample; material: Feces; isolation source: fecal sample from pouch patient p17 | host: Homo sapiens | place: Israel: Tel-Aviv | collected 2016-03-29 | reverse complement strand
CCCTCCAGGTGGCAACCAAACTGGCCGGTCGGTGACCACTGCCGGCCCCGGCAAGGAATCCACCCATGGCATGGCCTACCAGCGGGCGGCCTGGGCAGATGCCCGCGATCAAAATTCTCCAGCCGTACGACGTCAGGACGACCACTTCGCCCATGCCATCGAGGGCGATCTGCAGGAGACCCGCTACTACTGCGGCAGGCTACGCCGATGAGCGGGACACGCGGACCCCCAAGAGCACCCATATCGATTCCTGCAGGTTGACCCGGTCGTCTAGGCTGGAGGCATGAACCTGAGCCGAATCATCCCAGTCATCCCCCTCAATCCCTTGGACGGACGTTACCGCAGGCAGACCGCCGATCTGGTGGACTATCTGAGCGAACCCGCCTTGAACCGCGAGCGCATGCGGGTCGAGGTCGAATGGATGATCATGCTGGCCAACGGCTACCAGGGCAATGGCCAGCACCCGGTCCTGCCGGGCGTAGAGCCTCTGACAGAGGCAGAGCAGGCCTACCTGCGAGCCATCCCCGAGGATTTCGATGCCGATGGCATCACCGAACTGGCAGGCATTGAAGCCCAGACCCACCACGATGTCAAAGCTGTGGAATATTACATCGACCGCCATCTGGAGGCTTCAGCCACAGCCCTTGGCCCCGAGTCCCAACTTCCGAGGCTGACTGCCCTGGTCCACTTCGCCTGCACCAGCGAGGACATCAACAACCTGGCCTATGCCCGCTGCATTCGAGGAGGGGTCGAACAGGTCTGGCTCCCCAAGGCCACCCGAATCGAGCACCATCTGGCGACCATGGCGGAGCAGTACCGGGATCTGCCCATGCTCGCCCTGACCCACGGCCAGCCGGCCACACCCACCACCCTGGGCAAGGAGATGGCGGTCTACGTCCACCGGCTGCACCGGCAGCTGGACAGGATCCGTCATCAGGACTACATGGGCAAGATGAATGGTGCCACTGGAACCTTTGGCGCTCATCTGGCCGCCCTGCCGCAGGTGGATTGGATCGATCTGACCCGGACCTTCATCACAGAGCGGATGGGCCTGGTCTGGAACCCACTGACCACCCAGATCGAGTCCCACGATTGGCAGGCCGAGCTCTTCGGCAACATCGCCCACTTGGGCCGTATCCTGCATAACCTGGCCGTGGATGTCTGGATGTACATCTCCCGCGGCGTCTTTGCCCAGGAACCCGTCAAAGGCGCGACAGGGTCCAGCACCATGCCTCACAAGGTCAACCCCATACGCTTCGAGAACGCCGAAGCCAATCTGGAGATCTCAGGAGCCCTGTTGGACACCCTGGCCACCACCCTGACCGAAACCCGCTGGCAGCGGGACCTGACTGACTCCACCACCCAGCGCAACATCGGTTCCGCCCTGGGCTACAGCCTGCTGGCTCTGGACAACCTGGACGGCGGCCTGCAGACCATCCACCCCGACAAGGCCCTGATGGCCCGCGAGCTGGACAGCAACTGGGAGGTTCTGGGCGAGCCCATTCAGACGGCCATGCGGGCCGCTGGACTGGCTGGACGCTCAGGCATGGATCACCCCTATGAGCAGGTCAAGGAGCTGATGCGGGGCAAGAGGATCGGCCGGGAGGACGTCGAGCGCTTCATCGACGGCTTGGACCTGGACCAGGACACGGCCAGTCGGCTCAAAGCCCTGACTCCGGCAACCTACACCGGCGCAGCCGGAACCTTGGTGGACTTCGATCGCGACTGACCATGACCCCGTCCCAGTCGACCATCACCCCCGAGGACACTGATTCCGCCGACCCTGTGCAGGAAGACCAGGTTGTCATCCGAGATACCCCGCCCCAGCGGGTTCATGATGCCGAGGATCTGCTGAGAGCCCTGGCAGCACTGATCCTGGGGATCCTAGTCACCCTGGCGGCGGTCTATCTGAAGGGCATAGCCGCCGGGGTCGAGTCGGACATGCGCCAGGCTGGCAATGCCATGGACTGGCTCATGGACGTACCCACGGCCTTCCTTCAGCAGGCAGTGACCGTGACCGTGGTCCTGGCCGTGATTATCCACCTGCTGGTCAACAGGGAATGGATCCAGGCCATCACCGCTCCCCTGGCCATGTTCCTTGGGTTTGGGCTGGTCGTGCTGACCTCAAACCTCATCCTGAGGGCAGGCAACCCGACCCTGATTGCCTCATTCAGCTCCCAGAACGCCATAGGGTCGCCCGTCCTGCTGCCTGACTTCTATGCCGGTCTGGCTGCCTTCCTGAGCGCAGCAGGACCCCGTCGCCTTCGCAGCTCGGTCAAGTGGGGATGGAACGCTCTATACGTCGTGGCCATCATCATGGTCGCCATATCCTCCAATTCGGCCAGCGGGGTTCTGGTCTCGCTTATCCTCGGACGAATCATGGGCATGGTCGTCCGATACCTCGCGGGCACGCAGAACAAGGGCGCCTGGGGGCAGGGGGTAGTGCAGGCCATAGCCTCCATCGGTATCCATGCTACGAGTCTGGAACGTCAGGATCCCAGTCTGGACTCCGATGGCCAGCCCCTGCCAGCCCTCGACGACGACCTCATTGAGGCCTCCCGCATCTACAGAGCCCATGACGGGGAAGGCCGCAACTACACGGTGTCGGTCATGGACGGCCAGCTGCACACCATGGGCTATCTGATGCAGCTCTGGCAGTGGATCAAGCTGTCCGGAGTCTCCATGCGCCGGGACCGGTCAGTCAGAAACTCCATGCAACACCACATGGCCCTGCTGACTGAATTGCGGGACCTGGGGCTGCCCGCCCTGCACCCTTATGGCCTGACGGAGAGCGCCGAATCCTCGATTCTGGTACTGGAGGATGATGTCCATCTTGAGCCCCTGAAACCTGAGAACCTGGACGCCGACAGGGCCAAGCAGCTGATGGACTACCTTCGCCGGGCCAACGAGCGCGGCTTCACACACCGCCGCATCCGCCCGGAGACTCTGGCCGTGGACCAGTCGGGATCCGCGGTCATCGCCGGCTGGGAGAACGGCGACAGCGCCAGCTCCCAGGCCAACATCGCCCTGGACCGGGTCCAGCTTCTCGCCCTGGTCGCCGCGATGATCGGCGTGGACCAAGCCATCACGGCCGCCCGCGCCTCCTGGGGGGTCAAGACAGTGGCGGGACTGTCGCCATTCTGCCAGATGGTGGCCATTCCCGCACAGACCCAAGCCCTGCCCGGCTGGGATCGGCAGATTCTGACTGATTTGCGCAAACAGCTGCAGACCTTGGCTCCACCTGAGTCGGTGGCTGAGACCGGCCAGGTAACCCTCTCACGTTTCAGTCTGCGCAGCTTCGTGGCCCTGGCCTTGCTGGTAGTAGCTGTGGCAGTCATCGTCACCCAGTTCAACCTGCCTCAGGTCATCAGCGCCGTCCGCAATGCCAACCCTTGGATGGCCGGACTCTCCTTCCTGCTGGGATCACTGTCTTGGGTGGGCTGCGCCATCACCCTGGGAGTCTTCATCGACCCGGCCAAGCGCGACTTCAAGGGCATCTTTCTATCCCAGGTGGCCTCCTCCTTCACCTCGGTCTCCATGCCCGCCGGGGTGGGGCCGGCCTTCGTCAACCTGCAGTTCCTGCGGCGGGACGGCTATGACAACACCATGGCCACGGCCATCATGAGCGCCGTGGTGGCCGTCCAATTCGCGACCACCTTCTGTCTGCTGATCGTCATCGGGCTGTTCACCGGGCGCAACACCCTATCGGGAATGATCCCCACCAACACCCTGGTCATCGTCATCGGAACAGTGGCCATCATCGCAGCCCTGATCATGGCCATCCCTTACACACGGCGACTGGTCATGGAACGGCTGATGCCCATCGTGGCCTCCTACGCCCGCCACCTTGTGGAGATATTGACTCAGCCCCGACAGCTGGTGGTGGCCGTGCTCGGGGCCGTGATGCAGTCAGCCGCCCTGGGCATGAGTTTCTGGGCCGCCCTGATGGCCTTCGGCTGCAGGACCAACGTGTTCGAGACCACCTTCGTCTTCCTACTGGCCAACACGCTAGGTTCGGCTGTACCCACCCCCGGCGGCCTGGGGGCCATAGAGGCCGTGCTCTTCTCCGCCTTCCGCCTGGCTGGCGTTCCCTCGGGCGTGGCCATCTCGGCCACGCTGGTCTTCCGGGTAGCCACCTACTGGCTGCGCATCCCCCTGGGAGCCCTGGCCATGCGCTGGCTGAGCAAGCACAATCGCATATGAAAAACCTGCTGGGCGGCCTTTATCCCAGGGGCCTGAAAAATCGCGTGGTGAAATGTCGAAAACCCCCGGAAAATGCGGTGTTTGGGCCTAATCTGCGCTAATATCAGTCATTGACCGTTGGGCTTTCCCCAAATCAAGCAGTGGGAGGCCCCCGAAAGAAGGATGTTCTATGGCATACAACAAGTCTGATCTCGTTTCGAAGATTGCGCAGAAGTCCAACCTGACCAAGGCTCAGGCGGAAGCTGCTGTCAACGCCTTCCAGGATGTCTTCGTCGAGGCCATGAAGTCCGGTGAGGGTCTGAAGCTGACCGGTCTGTTCTCGGCCGAGCGCGTCAAGCGTGCCGCCCGCACCGGACGCAACCCCCGCACCGGTGAGACCATCAAGATTCCGGCCAGCTATGGCGTGCGGATCTCAGCCGGCTCACTGCTGAAGAAGGCCGTCACCAACAAGAAGTGAAACCAGCCTTTCTGCAAGAGCCCCGGCATCCATCCACGGATGCCGGGGCTCTTCTTTTTACAGCAGGCTTGACTGATGTCCCATATGCAAACAATCCCTAGGCACGCGGCTCCGCTGTACCTCTCAGGAAATCCATCAGGGAGTGGTATCGGGGTGAGCCCAGATGGTCGAAGGGGTCAGGCAGGGCCACCTCGACGCGGTGAGAGCCGCCCAGGACCAGGTGGCTCCAGTCACAAGACCAGGTGCGTGTTCCCCGGTCCGCGGCACGGACGAAATTGCCACGCAGACGGGCCCGGGTATCCTCTGGAGGTTGATCCATGGCGCGACGTATCTCAGAGTTCTCGACCGGCGAGCGCATGAGCCCATGCCTGATCAGGCCAGGGAAGGACCTTCCCGCGCTCAGATCGTGATAGTCCAAGTCCAGCGCCTCGTCCAGATCCCGTTTGGCGCCTCGCCGACTCAGGCCCTGGAGCAACCGCAGCTTGGCGGCCCAGTCCACCCAGTCAGCCAGATCCTGCCAACGCCCCGCATCCAACGCATCCAAGGCCGCTCTCCACAGTTCCAGGGCCCGCAGTGCTTGGGACCGGTCTATGCCCATATCTTCCTGCTGGTCCACCAAGGCTTTGCAGGCTGACCAATAGGCCTCCTGCAGACCCAGAGCGCTGATGCCGCCCGTCTGCGTGGAAGCCTGCAGATCCAAGGTGACCCGGCCAGTCCGATCCCGGCTGACAGCTCGGACCGCTGCACCAGGATCAGCCAGGGCCCAGTCGGCCAGGTCCGGCCGTCGGTCCCGGCGGCAGGCTTGCTCGATCAGGTTCAGGACCAGGTGGGTGCTGGCCATCTTGAACCAGGTGACCAAGGGCGACCGGTTGGTGTCCCCAACGATCACATGCAGACGCCGCCATCGTTCAGGATCGGCCAGCGGCTCGTCACGGGTGTTGACCATGGGACGGGCACGGGTGGTGGCCGAGGAGACCGCCTCGTCCAGAAAGTCGGCACGCTGGCTGAGCTGAAACCCATCGGGACTCAAGCGACCCGCCCCGGTGATCAGCTGTCGGGTGACCAGAAAGGGAACCAGGCAGGCCCTGATCATGTCCAAGGGGACTCGCCGGTCCAGCAGGTAGTTCTCGTGGCATCCGAAGGCATGGCCCTGGGCATCCACATTGTTGGCGAAGACATGAACCTTCACCGGCCTGCCCAGGTCCTCCGCAAGGCGCTTCCGGGCACCCTCGGCAAGGTCGGTCATAATCCGCTCCCCAGCCAGTACCTGTATCAGGGCCGTCAACGGATCACGGGCCTCCGCAGTGGCATATTCCGGGTGCGAGCCCACGTCCAGGTAGAGTCGGGCGCCATTGGACAGATAGATGTTGGTTGACCCGTGCTGTTCAATGAGCGGGCGAAACATGGCCATAGCCACCCTGCCGGCGGCGTAGGGAGCACTGGCGCCGGTCAGGCTCAGTCCATACTCGGTCTCGATGCCGAATATCCTGTGAAAGTCCGAGTCAGTGCCCTGCCCATCCGCCATGAATCACTGGCCGCCCTTCTGAACGAACCCCTGCACATACTCCTTGGCGTTGGTCTCCAGGGTGGTCTCGATGTCATCCAGGACGGCATCCAGGTCGGACCCAGCTGCCTGGCTCTGTTCCTGGGCAACGGTCTGCGGCAGATCCTCTTCCTGCTCCTGCTGTTGCCCGGCTGCCATGCGCCGTCCCTGCTGGGATGCCTCAGCCATGGTCGCTCTCCTTCCCGGCGCGGATCAGCGCCCGCTCAGATAGGTGTTCAAATCCTCCGCGATGAGGCCATTGGTGGCCACCACGTCGTTGCTACCCTCCCAGCGTACGTGACCGCCGTCCCAGCGCCAGAGGGTACCCTTGGCCTCCCGTACCACGACAGCCGCTGCAGAGACAGCAGGGATGTCCCAGGAGTGCAGGGCCGGTTCGAAGTAGGCGTCGTAGCTGCCGTCCGCCACCCGGCACAGATCCAGCGAGACCGGACCGACACGCTTGATGTCAGCAGGCTTGCCGGCCATGCGCGAAACAATCTGCAGGACCTTTTCGGATTCGTTGGGGAAGTAGGACATGCCGAAGCTGATCACTGACCCATTCAGGGTGGTCATCGTGGAGGGGATGATCTTCTCACGCTTGTCGCCCACAATGGTCCGTCGGATCCTGATGGCGCCTTCGCCCTTGGCGGCCAGGTAGGTCAGGCCCAGAACCGGTGCATGGACGATGCCCAGGACCGGTGAAGCGTGGCCCTTCTCGTCCACGGCAAAGAGGGAAATGGTCAGCGTCCATTCGGCCATGTTGCGCACATAGTTGACCGGACCGTCGATGTGGCCCAGGCACCAATAGCGGCCGCCCGGACGACGGTTGCCGGCCTCCTCCTCCCAGAAGCCGTCCATAGGGTCCAGGGCAGCGATCTTGGTACGACAGTAACGAATCAGCCGCGTGTCAATGCCCGGCGAAAACTGGGTGCCCTGGCCGATGGCTGAGGTGGAGCGGGGATCGTGGGGATTGATCTGGTCCTGGAGGGCATGACGGCCGGCCTCCACAGCAATGGTGGCGGCTTGCATGGCCAAATCGCGCAATTCCATACTTCTCTTCTCTTTCAAACGGGTGGTCGAGGCATTGCCAACTGTGGTCCACCGGTGGTCGTCCGGTCGGATATCGGACTGTTTTCTGCGCTATCTGCAGTATATGTCGCGGCCATCCCGGCTGGAAGACCGTGTGTGACTCAGCGGATCGGACAGGTCCGCCACCCTGGTTTGAGGCTCCCCCTCCGATCCCTGCTCCTCAAGAATGACACGACTCCAGGAGACAGCCCTGACCGCATCAGGGCAACGGTGAAGCAGCTGGGAACGACACCAGGCACGAGTCTGCTCCGGCCCCTGGTCCATGGCTCTGGTGATCTGGTCGGGATCGGCCAGTTGCAGGACGGACCCTCTGAGTCGCCAAGGCAGGTCACGGCCGGGATCCACCCGTGCCCAGGCCAAATCCAGGGCCGCCAGACGGGGATCCGACCAGTCGGATATGGAACGGCGACGACGCAGACGCTCCAGGAGCTGCCATTTGAGCAGCCATTCCAACCTGCCTGCCTGGTCGTGCATGGCCAGACGGGCCTCCTCGTCGCCCGAACGCACTGCGGCCAGATCTGCGAGCACCTGATCCCAGAGGTTCAGAACCCGGTCGTCGGCACATCCAGGCCTGTCGACATCCCGTCTGGCCTGGCGGGCCGCATCCAGCAATGCCCTTTGGATGGACAGCGCATCGGCGAATCCTCCGTTTGCCAAGGCCAGCGGCTTGGTCAGGGTGACATCTCGCGAAACCGTGTGCAGGGCCGCCACCGGGTCATCCAGCGTCCAACGATCCAACAGCTCATCGATCTGACGGGTCGAATCGTCCTCGGATTCCAAGAGGCCCAGCAGCAGATCGGTCGTTCCCAGCTTGAGGACCAGGGGCGCATCCAGCCGGTTGGCATCGCCCACAATCACATGGAGGCGGCGACTGCCCGGCCCGGCATGTGACTCGTCCCGGGTATTGATGATCGGCCGCCCGAAGGTGGTCTGCAGTCCAATGCGACTGGTCAGATAGTCCGCGCGCTGGCTGAGCTGGAAGCCGGCCTCCTCGCTCCTGGGCCCCAGACCCACTCTGCCCGAGCCGGTGTAGATCTGCCGGGTGACGAAATGAATGGTCATCAGGGCCGCCACCCTGGCGAAGGGCACCGCCCTGTCCATCAGATAGTTCTCATGGGATCCCCAGGCGGCGCCCTTGCCGTCCACGTTGTTCTTGTAGAGAGCCAGACCTCCAGCCTTTTCCGCGGCCTGGGCCATCAACCGGTCACCCGCACGATCCTGAACCAGCGCATCGAAGGCATTCACTGTTTCGGCCGAGGCATACTCCGGGTGGGCATGATCCACATATATCCGCGCGCCATTGGGAGCTGCCACATCGATCAGCCGGGCGCCGGGCGCGTCAGTGAGCATGCTCGGAGCAGCGGCGGAACGCGGCAGCCGACCTCCCCTGGCATCATTGACCGGATCCTCTTGCCCATAGTCCCAGCGGATGTGCGCCAAGGCCGGCTGGGCAGCAGCCCTTACCAGACGCAGGGCCAGGGTACGTGGATCGGCGCCGGGATCCTGGGGGTCGGCTATGGCATACTCCGTCTCGGTACCCATAACCCGCCCGGCATTCATGATCGCTCCCCTGGCCCGTCGACCGGGCGAACCTCCTGAACCTGCCCTGGGCGCAGTCCTGCCAGATCGGCCCACCGGTCAGGATCCTGTCCGCTGAGCTCCTCAAGAGTGTCCTCGTACTGCCCACGGACCGCCCTCAAGCAGAATCCACGGTCGAGACCCACCTGTCGACCCTGTTCGATGGAGGCCTTGACCGCCATGGTCTTGACCCGATCAACCAGGTTGTGCAGCATGGCGCCGGAGACCACAGACTCCAAGTAGAGCGGCTGCCAGCGGCCCGTGGCATCCATGACCTTGCCCAGCAGGTGGTCATCATCCCGGGCGAAGAGTCCGTCAACCAGCACCTGGATCAGCTCCTCCGGCCCGGCATCATCCTGCATGGGCATGTCGGAGCCCAGATACTTGCCCAAGATAGCGGCCGACCTTATCCTGTCGGGCCGATCGATGCGGATCTTGACATCCAGCCGTCCTGGGCGCAGAACCGCCGGGTCGATCATGTCGATGCGGTTGGAGGCGCCGATGACCATGACCTGGTCCAGAGACTCGACACCGTCCAGCTCGGTCAGGAACTGGGGGACGATGGTGGTCTCAACATCCGATGAGATGCCCGATCCTCGGGTTCGCAGCAGGGCATCCATCTCGTCGATGAAGACCACCACGGGTCCGCCCTGGCCTGCCAGGCTGCGGGCTCGCGCGAACAGGCGGCGGATCAGCCGTTCCGATTCGCCCACGAACTTGTTGAGCACCTCGGGGCCCTTGACCGACAGGAAGACCCCGTGACCGTCGCTCTCCTGGGCCAGGGCGCGGGCCAGGGCCTTGGCGATCATGGTCTTGCCATTGCCGGGCGGCCCGTAAAGCAGAACACCCTTGGGGGCCTGAAGCCCATAACGACGCATCAGATCGGCATGCTGGAAGGGCAGCTGGACCGCATCCCGGATCCGCTCGATCTGTCTGTCCAGGCCGCCAATATCAGAGAAGTCCACGTCAGGAGTCTGCTCCAGGAGCATGTCGGACTGGTCCGACTCAGGCAGCACAGCCAGGACCATCGAACAGCTTTCGTCCATGAGCAAGGCGCTGCCCGCCTCGATGGGCTGGTCCTGCAGAGAGCCCGCACGGGCAGCTACGCGGGTCTGACCGGAGGGGTCTTCCACCAACAGAGCACCGGATTCCAAGGTCTCCCGCAGCGTGCGGACCTGCCCGGTCACCGGCTGATCGCCCACACGCACCACCACCATGTCGGCGTTGAGCAGAACCTCCTGGCCGGCCCTGATCCGCTCGGCGTGGATATTGGGCGCCAAGGGCACCACCATCCGACGCGAACCGCTCAGGATCAACAGCCGGGCCTGTTGCACCCCCTGGCTGTCATAAGCGACAGAATCCACGCCCAAGGCCAGGGCGACGGTCAAGGGGGGTTGGCCCAGCTGGGCCAACTGGCTCTTGGCCTTGGACAGTTCCTTGGCAGCCCTGGTCAGCGCGGCAGCCAAGGCCCGGTTGCGCCGTTCCCCGGCCTGGTCCTGGTCATTGGCATCGTCAGCTTGCTCAACATCATCGAACTGCATGACTTCCCTCTTCCCTCCATCGTTCGCCCCTGGAATCCCCGCACGGCTTGGACAGCCAGCCGGGGAGGGGCTCAGCTGCAGTGGGCCCCGTCTTCCAAACGAGCTCCACGGGCCCAGTCCATGGCCTTCATGGCGCGCTTGCCGGCAGCCTTGACCATCTGCAGCTCCAGGGGCAGGGTCTTGGTGCCCACCCAGAGGTGATGACGGCCCATGGCCAGCCGACCCGACTCCAGGTGAGATGGAAGACCGGGCTCATCCCCTCGGGCCGGCGCCGCCCTGAGCACGGTCAGTCCTGTCTGCTCGTCCTGCGGATCGTCGCCCCGCTGGTACAGACACCAGGCTCCCGGTTCCGGACTGCAGGCCCGGATCTGTCGATCCAGAGCAAAGACGGGTACATCGAAACGCATGTGGGCATCCTGGTGGGTGATTTTGGCGGCTACCTGATAGGCGCCCCGCGTCTGCTCCTTGGGTTGAATCCGACCCTCCGCAAGGGCCTCCAGACTGGCAGCCAGCAGGTGGGATCCGTCCTCAGCCAGGCGATCCAGCAGTTCGCCCGAGGTCTCGTGCGGCCCGATCTCCACCGTGGACTGGGCCAGGATGGGCCCTTCATCCATGCCAGCCGTGAGCCGGAAGACCGTGGCGCCAGTGATGGTATCCCCGGCCCAGATGGCCCGCTGTACTGGGGCTGCTCCACGCCACTGCGGCAGCAGGGAAAAGTGCAGGTTGTACCAGCCGCCCTCAACAGCGTCCAGGACCGGCTGACGCAGGATCCGTCCGTAAGCCACGACAGCCGCACAGCTGGCGCCTGTGTCCTTCAGCAGCGCCGGAAAATCCGGATCGGATGGGTTGTCCTCAAGCACGGGAATCCCCAGCTTGATGGCCTCAGCCTTGACCGGACTGGGCTGCAGATGCCTTCCACGCCCCTGGGGTGCGTCGGGTCTGGTGAGCACGGCGGCAACCCGAAAATGCTCTTGGTCGGCCGCCAGCAATCTCAGAGACGGCAAGGCGACCTGGGGTGTGCCTGCAAACAGCAATGTCATGACCATATCGTCTATCTCCTTTTCATCTGACGGCTTCGGAACTCTGCACGTTCACTGCACCTGAGGAATGTTCACCCCTGCCTCAATCAGGGCAGTGCGCAGCCCGTAGGGGTCGCTGAATCGCAGACTGCGGATGCCGGCCTTGTTGGCACCGACTACATTCATACCCTTGTCATCCACGAAGAGGGTCCTGTCAGCTTGGATTCCGAACTGGTCCAGGGCGTACCGGTAGATGGCCGGGTCGGGCTTGCGCATGTGAATGGGCCCGGAGACCACCACCCCGTCCAACCTATGCAGGAAGGAGTCTCCGTCCCAGGCGTGATGGAAGAGTTCGGCACCCCAGTTGGTCAGCCCCCAGACACCCAAGCCTGCCGCCTTGAGATCCTCCACCAGCATACGTGCCCCGGGTACAGGTCCGGTCAGTGAATCGACGAAATGATCACAGTAGTAGGCGAACATGGCATCCCAAGGAGCTCCGCAGTTGTCAGCCACCCAGTCACGGGCCTGGGCGCAGGTGGCTCCGCCATCCATCATGTTGTTGGCCCGGTAGAAACCGGAACGGCTGTCGTCCAGCATGGCTTCGATGCTTTTACGCCCGTACCTGGCCACCATGGCCATCTCAGGCTGCCAACGAATCAAGACGTTGCCGAAGTCGAAGATGACCTGCTCGATGGGTTGACCCTTAGCCTGAGCCGCCGCCTGCTCAGCCTGGATCACATCGGCCTCAACCCGGATCTCGCCCGGCCATCCCTTCATGCCTCTCCGCCTTTCCTGAATTCGTTCATCTGCGCCTATGCCTGCGCCCCCTCATGAAACCACGCCGCATAGACCCTGTAGAGATTCGCCTAGAGCGACAATCAGGTCAGGTCCTTGGGATCCATCCGGAAGCGCAACTCCCCTCGCCCGCGACCGGCTACGTACCTGGCCTGAGCCTGCTTGAGATCGTCAGCCAGCTTATCCCTGGAACTGGTGGGTACCCGAACCAGGGCTTGGACCCTATCCTGAGTTCCCTCCAGATAGCCGGCTTTCAGCGTGGAGGGCGCGGGGATGGGCACAGGTCCAAGCAGGGCAGGGACCGGCTCAGGACCGGCATCTGTCATAGCCTCCTGCTCCGGCGTAATCCCAACGGCGTCCAGCATCCAAGTGACGGCCTCCCTTTCGCCCCATATCGCAGCCATGCCGACCGCAGGGGGCATGGCAGTGAGCCGACGGTCCGCCAGATCGGCGGCGGCCAGCACCGGCCCCTGCCAGGTCATCAGCGCCTGGGCCAGCTGGGGATCGCACTCCCCCAGCAGGAGCACTTGACCGCCCTGGGCCCGGGAGCGACAGAAGGAGGACACGCGCATCCAAGCTCCCAGGGTATCCATACGCGCATCGACGCCAGGGGCATACAGACTGGTCCAGGCGTCCAGAATGGCCACGGCCCGGTATCCTCGCGACAGCCGGGGCAGGTCCGAATCACCTGTGTCTGTATTGTTGCCTTCAACACTCGAAGCGACCACTCTAGGCTCGGCACCCGGGGTGGCGATGACCAGGCTGGGGCGATCCTGTATGCGTTCGACCACCCCGCGAGGCTGGCTGGGCGAAGAGATGACGATGGGCACATTTCTGAAGAGCATGCGCAGCTCCTGGGCCGTCCCGGCGGCGCCTACCCTGACCACCCGAAGCCGTGAACCCCCGCAATCAGGACAGGACCAGTCCGTAGCCGCAGCCCCGCACCAAGCGCATCGGGGCGCGCCAGGCCGCCTGGCCCGCAAAGGTCCGGTGCAACGCGGGCAACGAGCCTGATGATGGCAGCGAGCGCAGCTCAGGCTTTCGAAGATGCCATCCTGCGGGATGGACAGCAGAACCGGACCACGCTCCAAGGCTTTGTTGATGACGGCGACGGCGGTATGAGGAACCCGGGCGCCCATGGTCGGGTCGGCCAGATGGCTCAGCTCCTCCCTGTTCAGCCAACGGATCCAGGGCAGCAGGGTCGTCACTGCAGACCGATCAAGTGTCAGAGCAGTGCCTGGACCGGTCACGCCAGAGTCCGCTTCGGTGGCCTCTGGCTGACTCTCCCAGTGGGAACGCACGCTTCTGGCACGCGCCATGGCCAGGAAGACGCCGCCGTGGGCGCGTGCCCGCAACCTCAGCACTCCGCGGGCGTTGGCGTAGGGCATCATCCCATCGGCGTACTGGTAGCTCGCATCGTCCATCAGAGCGAAGAGGGCGGGACCCTCCACCGGGGCGTACATGGCTGCCCGCAGCCCAATAGCGCAGCGGACTTGGCCGGAGGCCAGCGCAAGGTAGGCCCTGTAGCGCTCGGCAGGAGCCATGCCGCTGTCCAGAATGGCGAAATCACCTGACCAGCCGTGAGCCTCCTGTTGACCAGGACCGGCGGCAACAGATGGACCAAAGGGGCGCAACCCCAGCTGCTGAAGGACTGCGGACAGATGAGCCACCTGACGGGTGCCTGGCAGCACCATAACTGCCGACCGTCCGGCCAACAGGGCACCTATCAGCACCCTGGCAGCCAGGAGGGCGGCCTGGTCCATACCGGGCAGAATGTCGATCAGATAGGCGGTGAACGTATCCTCTTCCAGTGACTGATCCAGTTTCTCCAGCCCCTGATAGCCCGAATCAAGCCTCTGTTTCAGACCCCGCTGCCGCTGGTCCAGCCTGGCCACCCAGGCGGGGTCAGAGGCCAACCGAGGCTGACCGGGGACCAGCTGCTGCTCCTTGTCGATGCGGGCCACACGAGGGGGCAAAGCCAGCCGCAGAATGTTGGCCTCGGTTCCCCCGTAGGCCTTGGCGATAGCAGTGATGTCCGCGCGCAGGGAAGGTGAGATCAGGCTGCGATCCAGCACCACTCGCTCCAGGAAACGCAGGGAGGCGCGGGGAACCTGGCTGTCTGCCACTCGTTCCCAGATGATGCCGTTGACCCTGCGCGCTCCGAACCTGACGCGAACCAGGCATCCCGGCTGTGCATGATCATCCTGGTCCGCATCCACCAGATAATCGAAGGTCCCGCCCAGGTGAGTGGCCTGCACATCCAGCACCACCCGTGCCACAGGGAGTTCATGGGCCGGTCGGCGCGGAGGTTTCCTTCGACCGCCGCTGGAACGACGGCGCGGGGCAAGACCGTCCAGGGCGGGCTGACTGACGGCCTGCGAATCCATGGATCCTTCCCTCGCTTTCACAATGAAGAGAGCCACGGCGGATTCCCCAGTCGATGACCTGGAAACCCGCCGCGGCTCTTGACGAACAGCTACTACCTGGTCATGCCGATGGCGGCCTTGAGTTCGCCCACCTTGTCCACCTGCTCCCAGGTGAAGTCGGGGTCCTCCCGGCCGAAGTGCCCATAGGCTGCAGTCTTGGCGTAAATGGGCCTCAACAGATCCAGCTCATCGATGATGGCAGCAGGCCGCAGGTCGAAGACCTCGCGCACGGCCTCCTGAATCTGCTCCCTGCTGACCCCCTGCTCGGTGCCGTAGGTCTCCACGTTGACGCTGACCGGATCGGCCACGCCAATGGCATAGGCCACCTGGACCTCGACCCTGTGTGCCAGTCCAGCGGCCACGATGTTCTTGGCCACCCAACGCGCGGCATAGGCCGCAGACCGGTCGACCTTGCTGGGATCCTTGCCGGAGAAGGCGCCGCCTCCGTGATGGGCCGCACCTCCGTAGGTGTCCACAATGATCTTGCGTCCGGTCAGTCCTGCGTCAGCCGCAGGACCGCCCAGGACAAAGGAACCGGTAGGATTGACCAGCACCCGGTAGCCCTGGTGCTCGACGGCCTGGCCGCAGACGCGATCCAGCACGGGCGTGATGACGTGCTCCATCAATTGCTCCTGCAGCCAATCATGCCCCACCTCGGGATCGTGCTGGGTGGAGATGAGGACCGTGTCCACCCGGCGGGGGCGGTCGTCCTGATCGTATTCGATGGTGACCTGGGTCTTGCCGTCGGGCCGCAGGTGGGGGATGATCCCTTCCTTGCGCACCTTTGCCAGACGGAAGGCCAGCTGGTGGGCCAGATAGATGGGCAGGGGCATGAGCGTGTCGGTCTCGTCGCAGGCGTACCCGAACATGACCCCCTGGTCACCGGCCCCCTGGGACTGGTAACGCTCCTCACGGGTGGCAGCGCTCTCCTGGCTGGCCGAAAGCCGTTCCACGCCCTGGTTGATTTCCTTGCTCTGCTCGCTCAGAGCCACGGTCACGCCGCAGGAATCCGCGTCCAGTCCGATATCGGATGAGGTGTAGCCGATCCTGCGCAGCACCGACCTGACCTGGGACTGAATGTCCGTGTAGCCCTGGGACGAGACCTCTCCGAAGACGAAGAAGAGGCCAGTGGCCGCCGAGGTCTCCACAGCCACATGCGAATGCGGATCCTGGGCGATCAGATCGTCCAGAATGGCATCGGAAATCTGGTCGCAGACCTTGTCTGGATGGCCCTCGGTCACTGATTCAGCCGAAATCAGCCGTCGCTCTGTCATTTCATTCACCTTTGTCTAGAAACCGTCACCGTCCGAGGACCCTGCGCTGAGAGTCGAAGACTCAGTTGCCTTCGCTCAGATCATCCTCACCCAGGGTCTCTTCAAGCAGGCCCTCGTTGATCTCACGGAAGGCGATGGACAGGGGCTTCTCCTGGTTCTGGTACTCAACCAGCGGACCGACGTTCTGCAGCAGGCCCTCATTGAGCTGTGTGAAATAGGAATTGATCTGACGGGCCCGCTTGGCCGCGAAGATAGAGAGCGCATACTTCGAATCGGCGTGCTTCATGAGGTCGTCGATGGGAGGATTCGCAAATCCCTGCGGATGGGGCTCGGTACCGAATGCCATAAGATGTTTCTCCAATTCAACTGGATGAACCATTCATTCAATCTGAATGATTTTACCGCCCGGGCTCGATTTTAGCCTGGGATACTTCTCTGCCGGGGGAAAGCAGGGCGGAAACCTCGGAAATTCCAACATGTGGTCATGTTCAAACCGTCGATGCCTGCGATCACTTGAATAAAACTATGCAGATGCGATCAGCCAAATTAATGAAGGAACGAGAGTTCGCGGGCGCCCGTGCTCTCTATCGTGCCGCTGGCGTCAAGGGTGAGGACTTCGGCAAGCCCATCGTGGCCATCGCCAACTCCTTCTCCGAGTTCGTGCCCGGCCACGTCCACCTGAACAAGGTGGGGCGTCTGGTCTCCAAGGCCGTCAAGGAAGCGGGCGGCATCCCCCGCGAATTCAATACCATCGCCGTGGACGACGGCATCGCCATGGGCCATACGGGCATGCTCTACTCTCTGCCCAGCCGTGACCTGATCGCGGACGCCGTGGAGTACTCGGTCAACGCCCACTGCGCCGATGCCCTGATCTGCATTTCCAACTGCGACAAGATCACCCCTGGCATGCTCATGGCCGCTCTGCGTCTGAACATTCCCACAGTCTTCGTCTCCGGCGGCCCCATGGAGGCCGGACGCACGGTCATGCCCGACGGGACAGTCCAGGAGAGCACAGACCTGATCGACGTCATGTACGCCTCAGCGGATGACAGCATCGACGATGCGGGTCTGCTGGCCCTGGAGAAGACGGTCTGCCCCACCTGCGGTTCCTGCGCCGGCATGTTTACCGCCAACTCCATGAACTGCCTGACCGAGGCCATGGGTCTGGCCCTGCCCGGCAACGGCACCACCCTGGCCTCGCACACAGCACGGAAGATGCTCTTCGAGCGGGCCGGCAAGCTGGTCGTCGAGATTGCCAACCGGTACTACCAGGATGACGACGACTCGGTCCTTCCCCGTTCCATCGCCACCAAGAAGGCCTTCGAAAACGCCATGACCATGGATGTGGCCATGGGCGGGTCTACCAACACCGTCCTGCACATTCTGGCTGCCGCGCAGTCGGCGGATGTGGACTTCACCCTGGACGACATCGAGCGCATCTCCCACACAGTCCCCTGCATCTGCAAGGCCTCCCCCTCCGGAGACTGGGAGATATCCGACGTCCACCGTGCAGGCGGCATCTGCGGCATCCTGGGCGAGCTGGACCGTGGCGGAGTGCTGCACAAGGACACGCATTCCATCGACTACCCGGATCTGGAGTCCAAGCTCAACGACTGGGACATCATGCGCCCCACCTGCCTGGACCAGGCCAAGGAGCTCTACCACGCAGCGCCCGGGCACATCACCTCCCCAGAGCCCTTCAACCAGTCCAAGGAGTGGGAGGATCTGGACACCGACCGCGTCAATGGTGCCATCCACGACCTGGATCACCCGGCTGTCTCCGAAGGCGGTCTGGCCATACTGCGCGGCAATCTGGCCCCCGACGGCTGTGTGGTCAAGACCGCAGGCGTGCCCAAGGAAATCTGGAACTTCCGCGGACCGGCCCTGGTGGTCGAATCACAGGAGCAGGCCGTGGAGGTCATCCTCAACGGCACCCTGCACAAGGGCCAGGCCCTGGTCATCCGTTATGAGGGACCCAAGGGCGGTCCAGGCATGCAGGAGATGCTCTACCCGACCTCATTCGTCAAGGGCAAGGGTATCGGCAAGGACGTGGCCCTGCTGACCGACGGCCGCTACTCCGGCGGCTCATCGGGCCTGGCCATCGGCCATATCGCTCCTGAGGCAGCCAACAAGGGCCCCATCGCCCTGATCCGCAACGGCGACATGATCCGCATCGACATCCCCAACCGGCGGGTGGACGTCGAGCTGAGCGATGAGGAACTCGCCCAGCGCCGCGCTGAACTGGAGGCCGGCGAAGGCTATGTGGCCCACAGGGATCGCAAGGTCTCCTTAGCGTTGAAGGCCTACGCTGCTTTCGCCCGCTCAGCAGACAAGGGCGCCACCCGCGACCCGGATCTGATCAACCGCCTGTCGGGTCTGGACTGACAGACTAAAATCCCCCAATCGGGCTCTCACTCGATCGGGGGATTTTTTGACTCTGCTGAGGCAGAGCCTAGGAAGGTGCTCAGAGGCCGTATTCCTTTGCAATTACCTCCCAGAGCGCCTGCGCGGCCTTATCCACATTGTCGTTGACTATGACCTGATCGAACTGATCCTCGGAGGCCAGCTCCACCTTGGCGGTCTCCAGCCTGCGGGCCCGCTGCTCCTCATTTTCGGTGCCCCGCATGTTCAGCCTGGTGACTAGATCTTGGAATGACGGCGGCGCCAGGAAGACATAAAACACTTCCAGGCCCAGCTCCCCCGCCCGCTGGCGGACACGATGCGCCCCCTGCAGGTCAATCTCCAAAATCGTGGGCACCCCTGCTGCCAAATGATCCAGGACCGGCTGCAACGGGGTGCCATAGTGGGACATGCCATGAACCAAGGCGGTCTCCAGAAAATCTCCGGCAACCTCCCTGCGGGCGAATTCCTGCTCATCCATGAACCAGTAGGTGATGCCGTCCTTTTCGCCCGGACGCGGTGCCCGAGTGGTGGCCGAGACAGAGACCCAAACCTCTGGATGAGCCTGACGCAGAGCTGCCTCCACAGTGCCCTTGCCCACAGCCGTAGGCCCCGTCAACACGATCAGCCGGCCGCCCGTCTTCCCTGGCCCCCCGGTCTGCTCTCCCGAAGAGTCCTGACTCGACATGTCGGCACCGTTGATCGATGACACGGCCACTTCCTTCCCTCAAGGTCACCCTCCGGCCTGTATGGACCGGAACATGGGTCAATCATATAGCGAGCACCTACCTGGCCTTCTCCAGCTCCAACAGCCGGGCCGCGTGTTCCTGAATGCTCATGACCTCGTAATCGTCCTTTTTGACCACATCGATGGCCATCAGCGCGGCTGAGAATTCAGTGATAGTGGTGAACTGCGGCAGATCAGCGGCTATGGCGGCCACCCGGATCAGATAGCCGTCAGAACGCGAACCCCTGGAGCTGGGCGTGTTGAGGATCATGTCGATGGTCCCATCCTCAATGAGCTGGACAGGATTCCGGCCCATATGCCTTACTCCGTCAGCATCAGTAAAAGCCTGACCCTGCTCTTCACCATCGCTGATCTTGTCGACTACGGCCACGTCGAAGCCGTATCGGCGCAAGACTGAGGCCGTGCCACGGGTGGCGCAGATGCTGAAGCCCTGCTCCAGCAGACGGGCGGCCAGCATGGGCAGCTGGCGCTTGTCCGCGTCATTGACCGATAGGAAGACGACCCCGCTTGTGGGCAGACCTCCTTGATAGGCGGCCAGCTGGCTCTTGGCGAAAGCGTGGGGAAAGTCCCGATCGAAGCCCATGACCTCTCCGGTGGAGCGCATCTCCGGGCCAAGCAAGATATCCACGGTCCGGCCAACCGGAGTGCGGAAGCGCTTGAAGGGCAGGACGGATTCCTTGACCGCCACAGGCTGGCCGATACGGACCATGCCGCCGTCGCCGACAGGCAAGAGCAGACCATTGGCTCGTTGCTGGGCGATGGACTCCCCCACCATGATTCGTGCTGCAGCCTTGGCCAGTGCCGTACCCGTAGCCTTGGAGGCAAAGGGGACGGTCCGGGATGCGCGGGGGTTGGCCTCGATCACATAGAGGGTGTTGGCCATGAAGGCATACTGAACATTGATCAGCCCCTGGACCCCGCACCCTTGGGCGATTGCCAGGGTGGCCTGCCGCAGCCGGTTGATCTGGTCGTCGGAGAGCGTCGAGGGCGGCAGGGTGCAGGCGGCATCGCCGGAGTGGACCCCGGCCTCCTCGACATGCTCCATGATTCCGCCGATATAGAGCTCCTGCCCGTCATAGAGGGCATCCACGTCGATCTCGATGGCATCCTGAAGGAACTTGTCAATCAACAGGGGCGAGGGCAGACGGCCAGAAACCACCGTATCAGCCTTGGCCTCATCCAGGGCGCGATCCACGTAGGTGGCCAGCTGCTGGTCATCGTAGACAATCTCCATGCCTCGTCCGCCCAGCACATAGGAGGGCCTGACCAGAACCGGGTAGCCGATGGCATGGGCTGCCTCCTTGGCCTCATCCAAGGAAAGAGCAGTGCCATACCGAGGAGCGTTCAAATGCTCCTTGCTGAGCACCTGACCGAAGAGCTCGCGATTCTCGGCCAGGTCGATGGACTCGGGGCTTGTGCCAAGGATGGGCACTCCGGCCGCCTTGAGCCTGGCCGCCAGAGACAGGGGCGTCTGACCGCCCAGCTGGACGATGACACCTTTGACCGGTCCCATGGCCTTCTCAGCCCGGTAGATCTCAAGAACATCCTCGAAGGTCAGCGGCTCGAAGTAGAGCCTGTCCGACATGTCATAGTCGGTGGAGACCGTCTCGGGATTGCAGTTGACCATGATGGTGTCATAGTCCTTGCCTAGCTCCTGGACGGCGTGCACGCAGGTGTAGTCGAACTCTACCCCCTGACCGATTCGGTTGGGGCCCGAACCCAGGATGATGACCGCCTCGCGTTGGCGTGGTCGCAGCTCGGACTCGTCGGCGTAGCAGGAGTAGTAGTAGGGCGTGACCGCATCAAACTCGGCTGCACAGGTGTCCACCGTCTTGTAGACAGGGTGAAGTCCGAAGGCCCAGCGGAGCTCCCTGACGACTGCCTCGCCCTGGTCGCCCATGCCACGAAGGTGGGCGATCTGCAGGTCGCTCAGTCCCGATTGCTTGGCCCGGCGCAGCAGGTCCTCGTCCAGAACCTCGGACTGGCGCACCTGCAGGGCCAGCTCGTTGATCATGCTGATCTGCTCCAGGAACCAGGGGTCGATCCTGGTGGCCTGATGGACCTGTTCCACGGTGGCTCCGCCCCAGAAGGCCCGCTGAATCTGCAGGTAGCGGTGCTCAGTGGGAGTGTGCATGGCCTCCAGCAGTCGGTCGGTCTCGGCCTTGTCGGGCCGGGGGCCATCCCAGGAGAAGGTCATATGCCGCTTGTCGATGGAGCGCATGGCCTTGCCCAGGGACTCGCGGAAGTTGCCGGCCAGGGCCATGGCCTCGCCCACGGACTTCATCGAGGTGGTCAGGGTCGTATCCGCCCCAGGGAATTTCTCGAAGGTGAAACGCGGAATTTTGGTGACCACATAGTCGATGGTTGGTTCGAAGGAGGCAGGCGTTGAGCGGGTGATGTCGTTCTCGATCTCATCCAGGGTGTATCCCAGGGCCAACTTGACTGCGATCTTGGCGATGGGAAAGCCGGTGGCTTTGGAAGCCAGAGCCGAGGAGCGTGAAACACGCGGATTCATTTCGATGACGATGATCCGGCCGTTCTCCGGGTTGACGGCGAACTGGATATTGCAGCCGCCCGTGTCCACCCCCACGCCGCGAATGATGGCGATGCCGATGTCACGCATCCGCTGATACTCCCGGTCGGTCAGAGTGAAGACCGGAGCCACAGTGATGGAGTCCCCGGTGTGCACGCCTACCGGATCCACATTCTCAATGGGGCAGACCACGACCACATTGTCCAGGCGATCGCGCATAAGCTCCAGCTCATATTCCTTCCACCCCTCAATGCCTTCCTCCAGAAGGATCTCATCAGTGGGCGAATAGTGGATGCCTGCACCGGCGATCCTCCTCAGATCCTCGCGATCATGGGCGATTCCAGAGCCCAGGCCGCCCATGGTGAAAGAGGGGCGCACAACCAGGGGGTAACCCAGTTCGGCAGCCACTGCCTCGGCTTCATCCAGGCTGTGGGCGATGCGGGACCTGGCCGACTCGGCACCGGCCTGGTCCACCACCTGCTTGAAGAGCTCGCGGTCCTCTCCCCTGTCGATGGCCTCCAGCGAAGCGCCGATCAGCTCAACCCCGTAGCGCTCCAGCACGCCGGCCTTGCCCAGCTCCACGGCAGCGTTCAGAGCGGTCTGGCCGCCCAGGGTGGGCAGCAGCGCATCCGGGCGCTCCTTGGCGATGATCCGCTCCAGGAAGGGCAGGGCGATGGGCTCGATGTAGGTGGCATCGGCCATCTCTGGATCCGTCATGATGGTAGCGGGATTGGAATTGACCAGGATGACGCGAATCCCCTCTTCGCGCAGCACCCGGCAGGCCTGGGTCCCCGAATAGTCGAACTCGGCCGCCTGCCCGATGACGATGGGCCCCGAGCCGATGACCATGACCGAATGGATGTCCTGCCGCTTAGGCATGTGCCTTCCCTTCCTTGGCGTCCTGCATCAGAGTGACGAACCTGTCGAACAGGTAGGAGGCATCGTGCGGACCAGCCGCCGCCTCCGGATGGTACTGAACTGAGAAGGCCGGAATATCAAGGCACTCCAGACCCTCGACCACGCCGTCGTTGAGATCGACGTGAGATACCCGGACACGACCATAGCGGCCTTCACCATAGGGTGAGGGCACTGGATCCCCCTTGGGCGCTTTGACTGCGAATCCGTGATTATGGGCAGTGATCTCAACCTTGCCGGTACTGAGATCCTTGACAGGCTGATTGATGCCGCGATGGCCAAATTTTAGCTTATAGGTCTCGAAGCCCAAGGCACGGCCCAGAAGCTGGTTGCCTAGGCAAATGCCGAAGAATGGCAGTCCGGCATCCAGGACCTGTCTGAGGAGCGACACCTCCTCGTCTGCGGTTGATGGATCGCCTGGACCGTTAGAGAAGAAAACTCCATCAGGTCCCAGGGCCTGTATCTGCTCAATAGTGGTATCCACGGGAAGTACGTGGACCCTACAGCCGCGCTCAGCCAATCTGTGAGGGGTCATGGACTTGATCCCCAGATCCACCGCTGCCACTGTACAAACAGGCTCTTTCCCCTCATGGTCTCCGGCTGGTTCGACGATATAGGACCTGTCCGTGCTGACCTCGCCGGTCAGGTGGGATCCACTCATCTGGGGAGCCGAACGGACCTGGTCAAGGAGTTCCTGCATGGTTCTGGGCCTGCCGCCGCCGTTGAGCATTGGGTCCGGGCCTGAAAAAATACCGGCCCGCATGACACCTGCAGAACGCAAGTGTCGCACGAGCCGGCGAGTGTCTATGTCGCTGATACCGACGATGCCCTGATCGACCAGCTGGTCATGGAGACTGCCTCGGGCCCGCCAGTTGCTGAAGTCGGGGCTGGGTTCCCGGACTACATACCCTGCCACCCAGATCCTGTCCGACTCCCCGTCCTGGTCATTGACACCGGTATTACCTATGTGGGGGAAGGTCTGCACAACGATCTGCCGAGCATAGCTGGGATCCGTCAGGGTTTCCTGATACCCCGTCATCCCGGTCGAGAAAACAATTTCACCTATGGTAGTGCCCACCGCTCCGAAGGCTCTCCCCAGATACACTTCCCCATCCTCAAGGATGAGCAAGGCCCTATTGGAGAAACGGCTATCGGAGGTGATGATGTTGGTGTCTTTCAGGTTCACCGAACCCCCTTGATTACCGCGGATATTCGCACCCATATTAATGACTCCTATGGATCATGTCGATCGAAGCATTCAAAAGATGGCTGGGTAAATCCTGCAGGTTGGACTGCTGGTCAACCAGTCTGAATATGGCAAAAGGCCGACCTGGTGCCATAACAGCTAGCGGGCATCGGTCGGCCTTTATTGGGATCATCGTTCAGTTGCTCGAAGGACGATCCGCATCGGGGGTCAGTTCCTCGGGCAAGGTCAGTTTCAGCTGGTCCAGACTGGGGGCGGACTGGTCGAGCGTATGGTCAGGGACCTGATCGGAATCTCCCTCTTCGGGTCCAATCGCGGCCGATTCCGAATCGCTGTCAGCATGAGCATCTTCAGAGCAGACATGCTCGGAGGCTGCGACCCTTGCTTTTGCCTTATCGGATTCATCATCCGAAACGTCCACATCGGCTTCTGCATCAGCCAGGGCAGCGATCCTACCGGCTTGCTCACGACGAGCTTGATGGTCATTCTTCTCCTGCTCCAGAGCACTCAGAACGCCGTGAATGAAGGCGGGGGCATCAGCATCCGACAGGGTCTTGGCCAGGGACAGGGCCTCATCAATGGCCACCTTGTCTGGAACCTCGGAGTTGTAGAGCATCTCCCAGGCGGCAATACGCAGAATATTGCGGTCAATGGCATGCATGCGGCTCAGCGGCCATCGGGTGGAATGGGCCTGCAGAGCCTCATCGATATCTCGACGGTGCTCTGCCACACCCTCAACGATGGTCACCGCATAAGCAGGCAGTGGTGTCTGCGCCCCCGGCCGAGCCTTGCGCTCCTCCAGCAGGGAGAGAAAATCCTGGCTCTTCTCATCGGCCTCATACAGGGTGTTCAAGGCCCGCTTGCGGGCTGTGGAACGTGCCATGGATGTGTGGTTTCCGCCTTGCTCAGTTCTCGCGGCCCAGGTAGGAGCCGTCGCGGGTGTCCACCTTGACCTTCTCGCCCTCGCCCACGAAGAGGGGCACCTGGATCTCCGCCCCGGTCTCCACAGTGGCAGGCTTCGTGCCGGCGTTGGAGCGGTTGCCCTGGACGCCCGGTTCGGTTGCAGTTACGGTCAGCACAACTGATGCAGGCAGCTCCACTGATAGGGGGTTGCCATCATGGAAGCTGATGATGCAGTCGGTGCCCTCAAGCAGGAAGCGTTCCTGATCGCCAACCAGGGTCTCGGGAATGTTGACCTGTTCGTAGGTGTTCATGTCCATGAAGACGAAGGAGTCGCCGTCCCGATAGGAGTACTGCATGGTCCGGTTGTCGACGGTCTCGAAGTCCATCTTCATGCCGGCGTTGAAGGTGCGGTCCACGATCTTGCCTGAGAGGACGTCCTTGATGGTCGTGCGCACGAAGGCCGGCCCCTTGCCCGGCTTGACGTGCTGGAACTTGATGACGGTCCAAAGCTTGCCGTCCAGGTTGATGACCGATCCGTTCTTGATGTCGTTGGAAGTCTGTGCCACCTTGATACCACCTCATTCTGATGAACGTTCCTTCGGAGGGCTCCTGGCCATCTGCCGAAAGCACCGGGCCACACAGGATCCGGCCCGCTCGCGATAAATCCTCGCCTATTATGCCACGGCGCATGAACACCGCGGCTGGCCCAGCGGCGAGGCCGGCCGGATATGGGCGGAGCCCGGAATCACAGGAGGATTCCGGGCCCCGTCATTGGATTGTGTCGGTAAGCAACAGGCAATCCTACTCGATGACCTTGGTGACTCGGCCTGAGCCAACCGTGTGGCCGCCTTCACGAACAGCGAAGGTCAGGCCCTCCTCCATGGCGACGGGCTGGATCAGCTCGACGGAGAAGGTGGCGTGATCGCCGGGCTGAACCATCTCCACGCCCTCGGGCAGGGTGATGACGCCGGTGACGTCGGTGGTCCGGAAGTAGAACTGCGGACGGTAGTTGGAGAAGAACGGCGAGTGGCGTCCACCCTCGTCCTTGGTCAGCACGTAGACCTCGCCCTCGAACTTGTGGTGAGGAGTAACGGTGCCGGGAGCAGCCACGACCTGGCCGCGCTCAACGTCCTCACGGCCAATGCCGCGCAGCAGCAGACCGGTGTTGTCGCCAGCCTCGGCCTCGTCCATCTGCTTGTGGAAGGTCTCGATGGAGGTGACGGTGGTGGACTGGGTGTCACGCAGGCCGACGATCTCCACGTTGGTGTTCACGGGCAGCTTGCCGCGCTCGACACGACCGGTCACCACGGTGCCACGGCCGGAGATGGTGAAGACATCCTCGATGGGCATCAGGAAAGGCTTGTCCAGGTCGTGGACAGGAGTGGGGATGTAGTCGTCGACGGCATCCATGAGGTCCTTGATGGTCTGGACCCACTTGTCGTGGTCAGGTGCATCGTCATGCAGGGCGCCGTAGGCGGAGGTGCGGATAACGGGGCAGTCGCGGTCGAAGCCGTTCTCGTCCAGCAGATCGCGGACTTCCTCCTCGACCAGCTCGATCAGCTCTTCGTCGTCGACCATATCGCACTTGTTCAAAGCGACCAGGATCTTCGGCACGCCGACCTGGCGGGCCAGCAGCACGTGCTCGCGAGTCTGGGCCATGGGGCCGTCAGTGGCGGCGACCACCAGGATGGCGCCATCCATCTGAGCAGCGCCGGTGATCATGTTCTTGACGAAGTCGGCGTGTCCGGGGCAGTCCACGTGGGCGTAATGGCGCTTGGCGGTCTGGTACTCGATGTGCGCGATGTTGATGGTGATGCCGCGCTCCTTCTCCTCAGGAGCAGCGTCGATCTGAGCGAAATCGTACTCGGGGTTGACGTCCGGGTACTCCTCATGCAGCACCTTGGAGATGGCCGCGGTCAGGGTGGTCTTGCCGTGATCGACGTGGCCGATGGTGCCAATGTTAACGTGCGGCTTGTTCCGCTCGTACTTTTCCTTTGCCATTGTGTTTTGTCCTCCTGGACGTCTCGTAGGTTGCCTGCACGAACCACGCACAGAGCACTCGCTACATATTACTGGGTTATCGGGTTCTTTGCCACTTTTGCCCTCCGCCCAGTCAGCGCTACAAGAGTGTAACGCCGACTTGTGACAGAAGAGCCTTTTTGCGGCGGCCCGCCGTGGCGGCGGACCGGACCGGCATTACTCGCCCCGCTGGGCCTTGATGATCTCGTCGCTGACGGCCTTGGGGACCTCAGCATAGGAGTCCATCTGCATGGTGAACATGGCGCGCCCCTGGGTCTTGGACCTGAGGTCGCCGATGTAGCCGAACATCTCCGACAGGGGCACCTTGGCGTCGATGACCTTGACGCCGGTGGCGTCGGTCATGGACTGGATGGAGCCACGGCGGGAGTTGATGTCGCCCATGACGTCGCCCATGTACTCCTCGGGAGTACGGACCTCGACAGCCATGATGGGCTCGAGGATCACGGGCTTGGCCTTGGGAGCGGCCTCCTTGAAGCACATGGAGCCAGCGATCTTGAAGGCCATCTCCGAAGAGTCGACCTCGTGGATCTGACCATCGGTCAAGGTCGCCTTGACGCCCACAACCGGGAAGCCTGCCAGCACGCCGGACTCCATAGCCTCCTGCACGCCAGCATCGACCGAGGGGATGAACTCCTTGGTGATGTGACCGCCGGTGACCTTGTTCTCGAAGATATAGGACTCGCCCTCGGAAGTGTCCAGGGGCTCGAAGTTCATGAGCACCTTGGCGAACTGGCCGGAACCGCCGGTCTGCTTCTTGTGGGTGTACTCCTGGTTCATGACGGGCTTGCGGATGGTCTCGCGGTAAGCCACCTGAGGCTTGCCCACGTTGCATTCCACGTGGAACTCGCGGCGCATGCGATCCACCAGGATGTCCAGCTGGAGCTCGCCCATGCCGGAGATCAGGGTCTGGCCGGACTCCTCGTCGGTCTTGACCTGGAAGGTGGGATCCTCCTCGGAGAGCTTCTGCAGGGCGATGCCCATCTTCTCCTGGTCGGCCTTGGTCTTGGGCTCCACGGCCACCTCGATCACAGGATCGGGGAAGGTCATGGATTCCAGCACCAGCGGCGCCTTCTCGTCGCACAGGGTGTCACCAGTGGTGACGTTCTTGAGCCCGACGAAGGCGTAGATGTTGCCGGCGATGGCCTCGTCGACCGGATTCTCCTTGTTGGAGTGCATCTGGAAGAGCTTGCCGACGCGCTCCTTCTTGTCCTTGGTGGAGTCCAGAACGGTTTCGCCCTGGGCCACCTTGCCGGAGTAGACACGCACGTAGATCAGCTTGCCGTAGAAGGGGTGGGTGGCCACCTTGAAGGCCAGGGCCGAGAAGGGCTCGTCCACGGTGGGCTTGCGGTCGATCTCGACGGACTCGTCGCCGATCTTGTAGCCCTTGATGGCCGGCACGTCCTCGGGGCTGGGCAGGTAGTCCACGACCGCGTCCAGCATGGGCTGCACGCCCTTGTCCTTGAAGGCGGATCCGCAGAAGACCGGGAAGGCCGACTGCTCGATGGTCATCTTGCGCACAGCGGTACGGATCTCCTGCTGGGAGATCTCCTCGCCGCCCAGGTACTTCTCGAGCAGGTCCTCGTCCGACTCGGCCACGGCCTCGAGCAGCTCGGTGTGGTAGTGCTCGGCCTTGTCCTTGAGATCATCGGGGATGTCGATGGTCTCGTACTTGGCGCCCAGGTCAGCCTCGTCCTTCCAGTAGTAGGCGACCATGCGCACCAGATCGACCACGCCGTGGAAGTCGCTCTCAGCGCCGATAGGCAGCTGCATGACCAGCGGCTTGACGCCCAGCTTGTCCTTGATGGTGTCCACCGAGTAGTAGAAGTCGGCGCCCAGCTTGTCCATCTTGTTGATGAAGCAGATACGGGGCACGCCATACTTGTCGGCCTGACGCCAGACGGTCTCGGACTGGGGCTCCACGCCCTCCTTGCCGTCGAACACCGCCACAGCGCCATCGAGCACGCGCAGGGAGCGCTCCACCTCGGCGGTGAAGTCCACGTGGCCGGGGGTGTCGATGATGTTGATCTGGTAGCGGTCCTCAGGATCGTGGGACTGGCGGTTCCAGAAGGCCGTGATGGCGGCGGAGGTGATCGTGATGCCACGTTCCTTCTCCTGGTCCATCCAGTCCATGGTGGAGGCGCCATCGTGGGTCTCGCCAATCTTGTAGTTGACGCCGGTGTAGTAGAGGATACGCTCGGTCGTCGTTGTCTTGCCGGCATCGATGTGGGCCATGATGCCGATGTTGCGGACCTTGGTCAGGTCCGTGAGCACGTCTTGTGCCATAATTCCTTGTTCTCGCTCTCTTGGGATTACCAGCGATAGTGGGCGAACGCCTTGTTGGCCTCGGCCATCTTGTGGGTGTCCTCACGGCGCTTGACCGCGGCACCCAGGCCGTTGGAGGCATCAAGGATCTCGTTGGCCAGCCGCTCCGACATGGTCTTCTCACGACGGGCGCGGCTGTAATCGGTCAGCCACCGCAACGAGAGCGTATTGGCGCGGTTCGGCTTGACCTCGACGGGGACCTGGTAGGTGGCGCCGCCGACACGACGGCTGCGGACCTCCAGGCTGGGACGAATGTTGTCCAGGGCGCGCTTGAGCACGGCCACAGGCTCCTGGTCGGTCTTCTCCTTGACCTGCTCCAGAGCGGTGTAGACAATGTTCTCAGCGATGGACTTCTTGCCGTCCAGCAGGATCTTGTTGATCAGCTGGGCCACCACGGTGGAACCGTAGATGGGATCGGGCAGGAGCTGGTGCTTTTTAGCTGGTCCTTTGCGTGACATGTGTTACTTGGCCTTCTTTGCTCCGTACAGGGAACGGCCCTGCTTGCGATCCTTGACTCCCTGGGTATCCAGCGCACCGCGCACGATGTGGTAGCGCACGCCGGGCAGATCCTTGACACGTCCGCCGCGCACCAGCACGATGGAGTGCTCCTGCAGGTTGTGGCCCTCGCCGGGGATGTAGGCGGAAACCTCGATGCCGGAGCTCAGCCGGACACGGGCAACCTTCCGCAGAGCCGAATTCGGCTTCTTGGGGGTGGTGGTGTAGACACGGGTGCACACGCCGCGACGCAGCGGGCTGCCCTTGAGTGCCAAAGTCTTCGACTTGCGAGGCTTGGCCTTGCGCCCTTTGCGGACGAGCTGTTCAATTGTTGGCAACTGACTCTCTCCGATTCCTTCGATGAACTTGTCTTCGTTTGCACTGCGAGACCGCCGCACCGCAGCCGCAGTCGCTCCCAGGAGGAGAGATCAGCCACTGTCCACCGGCCCGATGGCCCCTGATCCTCCTGCCGGGCATTGCTGCCTGCATTCTTCGGATTCGGGGATATCCCGACAAGCTCACCTGTGACATAAGGCGTGCTGTCGGCACACACGATGAAAAGTATATCACCGGGGCAGACATGACAATGCCTGGCACTTGGAAGTATGCTCTGGGCTTTGCTCACTGTGATGACGCACCGGAACCGTTTATAAGAAGCCCCCTGCAACAGACCTTATATTCATATTTACAGATACCTATAACGGCGTCCTACATACATAGATATATAGATAGGTATCAGAAGTACGTATTTGGATCAGTAAGTATAGATGCCGGAAACATCAATACCAGCGTCTACTTCCTCCCTTTTCAAGAGCCTGGCGAATGTAGTCGCGCAGAATTAGGGCATGGTTGACGGCGGGATCTTTGGCTGCATAGACCAATGTCGTCCGGTCGTGTTCCCGCACGATGCTCAGTAGATCCTCCAAGGCGGGATTGTCGTCCAACTCAGTGCGGTAGCGGCGCGCAAAGTCCTCAAAGCGTTCAGGATCATGGTGCCACCAGCGCCGCAGATCCGGACTGGGTGCGACTTCCTTGAGCCAACCGGACAGGGCTGCCCGCTCCTTGCTGACACCGCGCGGCCAGAGCCTGTCGACCAAGATGCGGACCCCGTCCTCGTCAGCGGCCTGCTCGTATACGCGCTTGACATCCACCTGACCCATCATCTGCCTCCTGAAACCAGGAACCTGTATGATTCGTGGCTCCTTCAACCATGATATTGACCGAATCGGCGTTACGGAAGAGGCCGTGACAGCCGCACCGGGGCGTAGGCTGTGAGTATGCTTACAGACGCAGACAAGGGCAAGGCCGCCGGGTCAAAGGGCAGCAGACCAAGCCCTCAAGCCCGCAAATCAGCAAAATCGACCGGAGCAGGATCCAAGGGGCGTCAGTGGCGGCGGCTATGGATACCCGACCAGATAGGCGGATGGGCCATGGCCTTGATGCCGGGACTGGCTGGGCTGCTGGTTGGAGGCCCGACCTGGAGGAGCCTGCTGCTCATGGTCGCCTGGGCCTTCTGCTACTGCTTTGAATTCACCGGCTCGCGGTGGATGGTCTCGCACCGAGCTGCCAGATTCGCGCCACCAGCTCTGGGATATGCCCTGCTCACGGCTGTGACCGGGCTGATCCTCCTAGTCGGCACCCCTGGGCTCCTGCGATGGGCCCCGCTCTACCTGGTGCTGGGCGTGCTGAACTTCGCTGCCGCCTGGATGCGCACGGAACGCTCCTGGTGGAACGATGCCGTGGCCGTGATTGCGGCCTGCACGCTCTGTCTGATCGCCGTCTCCCTGGGGTCGCGATTCAAGCAGTCGGGACCAGGACCGGAAGGCGCAAACACCGGTTACTTCGGGTGCCAACCGAATCCTGCTGTGGACTGCTTCGCCAGCGGATTTTTCCCTAGCGCCGCCCTGCCATCGATCGGAGTGGTCAGTGCAGCTGTCTTCGCTGTGACCCAGTTCGGTTCGGTCATCTTCGTCAAGACCATGATCCGCGAGCGCGGCAAGACCTGGTGCTACCTGCTTTCCCTGGCCTGGAACCTGGCCCTCTGCCTGATCGGGATCGCCATGGTGCACACTGCGGGATGGTGGCCTCTGTTGACGACTCTGGTTCTGTTGGTGCGCGCAGCCTTGCTGCCTGCAATCGCCCGTCGGCGCCGCATTCCCATTCTGTATGTGGGCCTGGTTGAATGCGCAACCAGCCTACTGGTCTTCATTCTGGTGATCGCCCAAGCTGGCGTGATGACCACAGCTCTGACTAGCCTGCTCGGCGCATGACTGCAGGTTCGTCCACGCATGTCACCCACGTCACCCATGGGTTCGGGCCTGTTTGGGATGAACGGTCCCGTGTACTGATCCTTGGATCCATACCCAGCCCGAGTTCGCGCGAGGCCGGCTTCTACTACATGTTTCCGCGCAACCGCTTCTGGCCCGTGCTGGCCGCACTCTTCGACCAGCGTGTTGCAGAGCCTGATCCAGCTGTCCGCACCGAGTTCGCGCTCAAACACCGCATCGCCCTCTGGGATGTCATCCAAGAATGCGACATCCATGGTGCCTCCGATGCTTCAATCACCAATGTCGTGCCAACCGACATCACCGGTTTGCTGGACCGTGCGCCTATCGACACCATATTCACTACAGGACGCAAGGCAGGCCAGCTTTACCGTCGCTACTGCCTGCCGAGCCTGCAGGAGAAGGGGTATCGACCGACGATGATCAATCTGCCATCCACCAGCCCCGCCAACGCCGCTCTGAGCCTGACCGATCTGATCAAGGCCTACCAGCCCATAAGGAGAGTGATCGACGGCAAAGAGCCTGGTAGGCAAGACAATCAGAACGATTATGACAAATAGACATATACCGACGGTCAAATCCCAAGATGTTGCGAATCTTCCCAAAGATAAATTCGCCTTCCCCGGTCCAGAACGTGATCGCCTGGTGGAAGCAATTCTAAATGGGCGTAAAGCTGCTACGACCAGACTGATGGAGAGAATACACTCCGGATCATGAACCACTACTCTCCTCCGGCCTACGAACGGTTTTGGTGGACTCAGATAACGAGCCAGTTGCCGTCCTTAGGTATGCCTCGGTGAGCGTAACACGACTGGGCGTGGTCACACTGCAGCATGTTCTAAACGAAGGAGAAGGTTATATAAGCCCGACAGAGTGGCGCAAGGCTCACGAGCCCTTCTGGACCTCAGAGAACATGCGACAGGCACTGGAAGATCAGGACTTCACCATCGATGATCAGACACTGGTGGTGCTGGAGACTTTTATGTAGAGGCCCTAGTCGTGAAATGAAAGCTCAAAGACAAAGCACGACTCTTGCCGTATGAGTCACACTTCACCGGCGTGCCATGTCATGCCATCGTGTATAGTTTCATCTGTTGCATTGATCCGCGATGCGGATCATTCATCATGGTGGCTATAGCTCAGTCGGTAGAGCACCTGATTGTGGTTCAGGAGGTCGCGCGTTCGAGCCGCGTTAGCCACCCCAACTCAAGTAACTGTACTCGGTTAAAAAGCAGAACTTATACATAGTATATTGAAGCTTTAGCGTAAACAAGTTCGTGTCTCTCTTGTCATATAGCGCTATTAAGGAACTTAACTTATAAGAGCATCTGTTTCTCCGCCAACATTTCCTTTAGGTTTAGGCCTTGGTATCTGCTTCTTTTCTAAGATGCGACAATGGCGGCAGAGCTTTACAAAACTACACAACTCCTGCTGATTTCAGGATTGGCTAAGTTGATAAATTTAAGAAACATGTTATTACTCAATAAATCATAAATCTGTCAGCTATATATAATAGTATTAGTTATAGTTTTTTAATAGTAAAATGCTATTGAAACGCCGAGCGAACATCATTGAAGGTTGATCAGCAACATCATATACTCTGCAGTGTTATTAGTACTGTTAGACTTACGAAATTCAGAAGCAATGATACATAGGCGTAAATTGAAAAAGAGGAACACAGGATCAAAACTGTTAGAAACACGCTGGTTAGATACACTTTCTTATTTCTGCCTTTCCGTACCCGCCTATGGACACATCGGATAAAGGTCTATGATTTCTCGATTTTGAAGAAAGAAGTCGTACTCTGTTTCTTCTTTCCATTTGTATGAACAATTACCGTTAAAAAAGATGGAATGTATAAGAAATACCATTCATTGCCTCATCCCCTCAAGGGGATAGGGGATCTATAAACTTTCTTTTTACATACAGAGGAGAGGGAAAACAAAAATATCTCTAAAAATAATTTCTTCATGCATACCATTCCTTCTATAAGGTTAGCGAGAAACTACATTAGAACAGCACCGTGTCCGCAATAGATCTGTACGACCTACTTTCTAGCAATAGATTTAGTTCCTAACGAACTGGCGAAAGAATACCTTATTAAGGTTTTTAGTTATCTGCTCGCATCCAGGGCCAAGTGGATATATTGCCTGAGAAGTCCATAGCCTCTCAGGAAAAATGCTAGAATCTGATCGTGCTTAACGTCTACTTGATGTTGATTATTGGAAGTATAGTTAAGATAGTAAATCCATGTGTTTGCATGAAATAACAGAGCAGTCTTGAAACCGAAAGTGAACTCTTTATACGAACGAAATCCAATGTACCAATCGTTGAATTCCTTGAAACACGAGATGATCGTGATAAAGCTGGAAGTTTGGACAAGTTAAAACAGCAGACAAAAGTCAAGATTCGGTCTGTGATTGCTAAAGACAACTATGATAAGTTCAGAGATGCAGACTCATATGATGATTTAGAATCTGCAATTTATTTGCTTCAAATTACTTATATTGGATTGGCAAGAGCGATCGTAACCAGGAAAATTGCTCTAATTAAAGTAGACTGTGTCAAGCACTACAAGCAGGAACTTGCATAATGAAAACGACTTCAGTCAACTGTGATCAAAAATATGCGACATGGGCTAAGTTAGTAATAAAGTATCATTTCTAGTGAACTTGTCCTGGCAATTACATAAGTGGATATGCCGAGCAGATATCTCGAGAATAAATAAAATCCATGAACCTATATCACACACATTATGTCGAGCCAATATATTACTATAAAAATGTTAGAATGCAAGTAAGCTACTGCTACATATATGTATTATAGATTATCTCGTACACGAGTAACAAATAGCGTTGCGCGCCATTGTATTTTGGTGGGCATCTAAAGGCTCCACCCCAAAAAGCGGTTATTATTCGCCATTGCAAAAAAGAAATTGATCCGACAATCTATTAAGGCACAAAAGAAAGCTGCAATGTTAACCTGTCGGTGTTTAGAACGTCAATAAAATGGAATATAATAAATTACAAATATAAGAATTTCAAAGGAGAAAGTTATGAATCTAAATGAACACTGCTATGTACCAAGACTGCTGATCAAAGCAGGTGAGATGAAAGCGTTATTAGAAACAAATAACTTTTTATCTTCTGAAAAACGGAAAACAGGTCATTTATTTCCTCTCTTGGTCATACCTGATATTGATTGGGACTACGAAAATGGGCAACCTTCTGATACTCCATCCTCATTCATAAGCAAGAAAAAAGATCAGATTATAAAGAATTGGCCACGACCTGCTTTTATAGATGCTGCATCTGTGGTAACAAATCCAACTGACAGTAACCAACCTCTCTCCCTTATCGATACAGCTTTCCGCCAGTTCGGAGCCAAATACGGAATGATACCTGTACTCCACGATTTGAGCACTTTAAGTGATGCTTATTCGCAAGTTCAGTCCCTAATTAAAGCTGGGTCGTGTCATGAAGTCTGCCTCAGACTTAAAAATCAAGAGTGGCTAGTTCTTGCCGAGAAAAGTAACTTCATCTCATGGATCCAAGGTCTCAATTTATCTGAAAATAGTTGCCACATAATCCTAGATTTAGAGTCATCGGTTGAAGAGAGTTCATATACCGCATTAGGGCTTGTTCTGTTTGCAACGTTAATAAGAAGTTATCCCAGCCTGGATTTTACAATTCTAGGAACTTCGGTTCCTGAGTCCCCTGAAATACCTAGCGGAATGGAAAAAGTAGACAGAAGGGAGTGGAATAACTGGTTGACCATCATCAAGCGAGAGGGTGGAGAGCGCCCTAGCCTACCGATCGCTTTTGGAGATTATGGCACAGTAGGTTTAGGACAATCAGTCGATATCGACCCGAGAATAATGAATATTAGCGGAAAATTTAAATACACAACGGACGACTCGTGGCTTTTAGGAAAAGGTGGATTATTCAAAGGCACAAAGGGGCGCGATAGTATGGGAGGAAAAGCGATTATCCCTATAATTGATGCAATTGTGCATGATCCTCAATTCCGACGGAATCATTGTCCTACAGATGATTGGATGTACGAGATTTCAGCAGGAACCAGCACAAGGTACGGCAATCCTACAACATGGATATCAGAAGCTATGCTTCATCATATGATTTCAACTTTGGAACAGATTGGTTCATTGTAGAGCCGCGACGTATCCCATTTCTCCAGTTGGTGCGTCTTTCTAATTGGTTGCGCACCAACTCCCTCAGATGTGGAAGAGTAAAACTCTGCACCATTCTATCCCAGCATACTTGACGATTTTTAGTGCGAATACCTCGATCTAAGCCGTACTGAGTTAGAATATCTATCACTTCATTCTTCCATAACAATTGCACTAATGAATACGGATCCACATTGGTTTTGTTCGATTTCGGCTTCTTAATTCTCCTGATTAAAGTCCGCTCTTCTTCCGTCTGTCTAGCAACATATACGCCCCAGAAATCAGGAATCAACTCCAAGCCCTGTTCTAGATGCTTTTCAGCAACAACCAGATTGCAATAATCAAGAACAGCTGAATAATATTCAACTTGCTTAGGCAACCGTCTGAGATTGTCACTCTCGCTTTTGAGTTCATATCCAGATAGATGCCCATTAAGTACTGCTATATCAACCCGTACTTCTCCGCACAAATCGAATTCATCCAGAATCAAGGCTGATTGGTTTTCCTTACGGCGCTCTAAAATCAACCGCATGGCTTTACGTACATCAATATCATGCATCATCATTATTAAATCACACATTCATTGCTAGACCTTTAGTTTCACAACAAGTGGCATGTACTTTATTCTTACTTGACCTATATACAGCGGATAAGTTGAGGTAACTAAGAAAACAGGGATCACTTTCACTACCTTGCCTTTAAGAAGAGTATCTATCCACGTCTCATCATCCCTGCTTAACTACTGAACTAATATAAAGAGTTTTCTTTACTTTGCCTGATCCACCATCATTGCCATAACCAGTAGTGGAACACAATTGAGTTAAAGAACATACGAAATAACGTAGGAACATGTACTTGGTAAGAAGCCAAATGAAAGAATACCATTGCATTCTAAGGCACTTTAAGCGCCCGATAAGCGACAACTTACATCTAAACCATACTCTGACAAGCAGAATCGATGTATCAGTCGTATAAAACACCGGACATCTAATCATAAAGTCAACATTTTGGAATAGATTTACTCACTTAAATACCTAATTAGCCAAGTGCCTACATAGACATTCAGGGGCGCTCTCGATTTTCGCTTATCGATATCCTGGCAATGATTGTCATCATTATTGCAGACATAAATCTAAGAATTTTCACTATATCGGCCTACAACAAGGACTATGCCTTTACTAAAGTCAAAGACTTCGCTACCGCCTTGGATACCATCAGCAAGCCCGGATATACAATCATCTAATTGATCAGGAACATAACAACTGAAGATACGTTTTTCGTCCACAAGAGAGCAGATGGAGTATCCTCCAGCAAAAGATGACGAGACCGGAAAATTCAGTATTGACCAACAGCGAAAACCAAATAATAATTGCCTACGCATCCCATGCATAGACACTCTTCGTTGTTGGATATGCTGCAACGAATCCGGCGCTTCCGCAGTCCACTCTTATCGTTGAGCAACCTGTGCTTCACGCAAAAGATCGCTATCGAAATGATGCCGACCTAGTGCCAGTCAATGCCACTTTCACGAGAGAATGGCACATAGACTGGCCTCAACGAAGGTTGCTTCCTGAAAAATGAGCAGGCAGCCAGATGACCTGCCACAAGTATCAGGGAAGTACAAGCCTGGAGGATCAGATGAGCAATAATCGAAACGAACGTGCGAATAAGAATCAAGGCAGGCATGAGGGCAACTCCTCACGGAGCGACAACACACGTGAAAGTCCCCAACAAACAACCATGAACAACAAGAACCGCATGCCAAAACCGGTGGAGACTGCGAACGCCAGAAAAGAAAGCCAAGCAGAAGATGCCCCCAAGCCGAAGCCTACACCTGAACAAACAGGCGAGAAGGAAGGCAGGAATTCATCCAACAAGGACGCTGATCATAGCAGGCCTGAAACGGAAAATAAGCAGGAACAGACCATAGCCACCGACCGCGAGCAAGCCTCTCACACAGACAGAGAGCATGACTCCTTCCATGATGACAAGCCAAGCCAACCCAGTAAGCCTGTCGGCAAACCATCTCAACCAAGTATTGCCAGCTTACCCAAACCGCGGAAGGCGAAGAACCATGACTCCTTCTATCTGGGCCTAGCCTCGGCAGTCTTGGTCGCAGCTCTAGGCCTCAGCTTGAGCACCATGCCGATCTTCTTCTCCCTGCCTCTTGCCGCAGTCTTATTCGGAATCGGCATTTGGCTCCTCTCCTATGCCAGCTTCAAGTCTCCCGGCAAGCCGGAGGGAGAGGGAACGGAGACGGACAGGCATACCAGGACCGTAGTTGTGGCGACGGTCCTTCTGGTGCTGCAGACCTTCATCATGGATGTCTTCATCTTCACCCGAATGGGAACAGTCGGCAAACACCAGAACGCCATCGTGATCACCTGGATCATCGCCAGCATGATCGAGACTCTGGCTGCCTTCGCCCTCATCTACCATCACAATCCCCTGCAGTCCAAGCCCAAGGATTCCGCGGCAAACGACAAGCATGAGGGAAGGGGATAAGGCGCCACAGCACACATCAATCAGAGATGACACACAAGTCCAGAAAGGCGGACTGGCCGTCAATGTGAGACCGCCTCAGCAGACGAACAAATCAGCTCACCAAGTCGTTCTGTCGCCAAGGTCTTGTGCTCATTGATGTTTTGCATCTCATGGTGCCGCGTATCATTCCTGAAGACGCGCGACACCCTAGCATGATCAACCCACATGCCGTAGCTGGTCATAGCTGGAAACTGTCGGATGGACAGGGCTGCGATGCCATGTGCTATGCCGACCGGCTCCCAAAAAATTCGGTAACAAAACCGTGAGCCCATTTTTCGGACGTTACAACTCTTCAGACATTGCATAGGTTGCGCGGGTGCAACTATGTGGGCACAGCTTCATGCTCCTTCTATTTCTCGTCCACATTCGAAAAATACCTTGAGCTCGGTCCCTTCTCGACTGATACTTATAAAGCGCAAGCACATACAGGCTGCACTAACCTCCCAACAGCAAGGTGCAGCAACTAGAATCAATGGTGAAATTGCTCACACACAGTTGTGCTTGAAAAAGGAAAGACATGAGTGGACCAGAACAATCTCCTGTAACCTTCGGGGTCCTCAAAGAAACTGACGATGACGAGTCCCGTGTGGCCCTAACCCCTGACATCGTGACTCGGCTGACCAGGCAAGGCATTGCTTGCCTATTGGAGTCCGGAGCCGGAGCCCGAGCCGGCTTCCGGGATGAGGACTACCAGCAGACGGGAGCCACAGTCACTAACAGGGATAGCATCCTATCCAAGTCACAAGTCCTGGGTTTCGTCAACAGACCGGATAGCTCCTTGCTCAAGCGAATTCCAGCCGGAACATGGATCATCGGCATGCTGGGGTCATTGAGCGACAAAGACTACATCAAGTCCCTGGAAACGTCCGGGCTTACCGGAATCGCCATGGAACGACTCCCCCGCCAGCTCAGCTCGGCCCAGTCCATGGATGAGATGACCTCGCAGAACTCGGTCATGGGATACAAGGCAGCACTGGTGGCTGCCGATGCCTATGGATCCTTCTTCCCTATGATGACCACTGCAGCAGGAACCATCCGACCAGCCAAGGTCCTGGTCCTGGGTGCGGGGATTGCAGGCTTGCAGGCCATCGGGACCGCAAAACGTCTGGGCGCCGTAGTCACCGCCTATGATGTCAGACCCGCTTCCAGGCAGGAGGTGGAATCCCTGGGAGCCAAGTTCCTCGACCTGGGACTGGACTTCTCCAAAGGACAGGGCCAGGGCGGCTATGCACGGCAGCTGACCGACCAGGAACAGGCCCAGCAGCAGGCTGCGGTGGATGCCAAAGCGGCAGGCTTCGATGTGGTTATCACCACGGCCAAGGTTCCAGGCGGAAAGCCTCCTCGCCTCCTGAGCGCCAAGGGTGTGGCCAATCTGCACCCCGGAGCCGTGGTCGTGGACTGCGCTGCCAGTGACCTGGGCGGCAACGTCGAGGGATCGCAGGTGGGAACCAGGACCACCGACAAGGGGGTCATCATGATCGGGGCACCATACCTGGCCAGCGGTGTAGCCACGACGGCCTCCAACCTCCTGTCCAGAAATGTAGCGGACGTATTGGTGCACTTCCTTCGTGATGGCGCGCTCAGCATCAAAACAGACGACGAGATCGATCAAGCACTGGTTGTATCTAATGCATCCGAACCCGGCGTGCGAGGAAGCGCTGATGCCCCAGATGTAAAAGAGACCGAAGAGAAAGGTCAAGAGCAATGAATTCTGTGGTCATAGCCATTACGCTCTTCATTCTGGCCCTGCTGATCGGCGTGGAGGTGATCGGCAAGGTTCCGGCCACGCTTCACACACCGCTCATGTCAGGCGCCAACTCCATTCATGGCATTGTGATCGTCGGAGTGGTCATCATCGCGGCGGAGGCCCATTCCCCGCTTTCCTATGTGCTTATTTTCCTGGCTGCCGTCCTTGGCGCCATGAATGTGGTGGGCGGCTACGTGGTGACCGACAGGATGCTGGAGATGTTCAAGTCCTCCAAACCCGACAAGGAAAAGGATAAGGCAGGCCAGGACGAACAGGCATTGACCTCCACGACCGAGACCGCTGAGAACGAGGGAGCCGACAAGTGAACACCCTCGACATCATCACCTGGTTCGTCTACCTCCTTTCCTCAGTCATGTTCGTCATGGGCCTGCACTACATGAATTCCCCCAAGACGGCCCGTACAGGCAATCGAATTTCGGCAGCAGGCATGGTCATCGCCGTGGCCATGGCCTTCATCCACCTGTTCGCCACCGATTTCACCTCATCCCTGGCCATCGTCCTGCTCGTGCTTGGCATCCTGATCGGATCGGCGGCGGGGGTCTACTCGGCCAGGAAGGTCAAAATGACGGACATGCCTCAGCTGGTTTCCGTCTTCAACACGGTCGGCGGCGGCGCTGCAGCCCTGGTCGCCCTGAACGACATACTGACTTCCGAGGGCACCCCGACTCTGGTGGTGCTGATCACCGCCGGCCTGGGCGTGGTCATCGGTTCCATCACCTTCACCGGTTCTCTGATAGCTGCCGGCAAGCTCCAGGGCATCGGCCTGATCAAAAACCTGAAGCTACCAGCAAAGGCCGTCTGGAATGTGCTTTTCGCCCTGTTGACGGTCCTCAGCCTGGTCATGCTCTGCCTGAATCCCGGCAATCGAACCCTATGGGCCATCCTCACGGCCATCTTCGCCCTGGGCTATGGACTGGTCTTCGTCATCCCCATTGGCGGTGCCGACATGCCCGTGGTCATCTCCGTCCTGAACGCCTGCACCGGCACAGCTGTCGCGATGAACGGCCTGGCCATCGACAACGTGGCTCTGATTGTGGCAGGCGCTTTGGTTGGTGCAGCAGGTGCCACTCTGTCCGTCCTGATGGCCCAGGCCATGAACAGGCCGCTCCTGAGCGTGTTGGCCGGAGGGTTCGGCGGCTCCTCTGTCAGCGCCAGCCAGGATCAAGGTACCCAGGGGACCATGAAGGAGACCACACCCGACGATGTGGCCGTCCAGCTGGTCTATGCCGACAAGGTCATCTTCGTCCCCGGCTTCGGTCTGGCCCAGGCCCAGGCCCAGCGCGAACTGGCCGACCTGGGCGAGCTGCTCAAGGGCCGAGGCGTGGAGGTCTCCTATGCCATCCATCCCGTGGCTGGACGTATGCCCGGACACATGAACGTCCTCTTGGCCGAGGCCAACGTCCCCTATGAGGAATTGATCGACCTCGACGACATTAACCCCCAGTTCCCCTCAGCCAACGTCGCCTTGGTGGTCGGCGCCAATGACGTGACCAACCCGGCTGCACGCCGACCGGGGACCGCGGTATCCGGTATGCCCATCCTGGACGTCGACAAGGCCCAGCACGTTGTCGTCCTCAAGAGAGGCAGAGGCAAGGGGTACGCCGGCATCGAAAATGAGCTCTACTTCACCCCGAACACACAGATGCTCTTCAACGACGCCAAGGTCAGCCTCCAGGCGATCATTGCCTCCGTCAAGGAGCTCATAGCCTGAGCATATGCTGTAGTCAGAGCCATGGCTCCGGATCGGCTTTGCTGGTCAGGAGCCAATTATCGTCGAACAGGAAGGACCCACATGCTGTCATTTGTCAACGACTATTCCGAGGGCGCCCACCCCGCAGTCCTGCAGCGGCTGATCGACACCAACATGGAGCACCTTCCCGGCTATGGCAAGGATCGGTACTGCCTCTCCGCCGCACAGAAGATTGCCCAGGCCTGCGACTGCCCCCAGGCCCAGGTCTATTTCATGGCCGGAGGGACCCAGACCAACCAGGTCGTCACCTCCTGCCTGCTGAAGTCCTACCAGGGAGTAGTCGCTGCAGATACGGGCCATGTCAACGTCCACGAGGCCGGCGCCATTGAAGCCGTAGGCCACAAGGTTCTGACCATTCCCGGCGAACAGGGCAAGATTCGAGCCGAGGACCTTAAGGCCTTCCTGGAAGGCTTCTACGCCGACGAAAACCATGAGCAGATGGTCTTCCCCGGCATGGTCTACATCTCCCATCCCACCGAGTATGGAACCCTCTATGCCCGCCAGGAGCTGGAAGACCTTTCGCAGACCTGTCGGGAACACAAGATTCCGCTCTACCTGGACGGGGCCAGGCTTGGGTACGGACTGGTGGCCCCCGGAACCGAAGTCGACCTGACGGACATAGCCCGGCTTTGCGACGTCTTCTACATCGGCGGGACCAAGGTCGGCGCACTCTGTGGGGAAGCGGTGGTCTTCCCCAGGGGGAACGCTCCCGAGCATTTCAGCACCATGGTCAAAAGAAGAGGTGCCCTTCTGGCCAAGGGAAGACTCCTGGGAGTGCAGTTCGACGCCCTCTTTACCGATGACCTCTACCTGCGCATCAGCCGCAACGCCATCCAGACAGCAACGATGATCAAGAAGGCCCTGCGTGAGAAGGGGTATCAGATTGTCATGGACTCCCCCACCAATCAGACCTTCGTCCGCCTGGACAATGAGCGCATGGAGGAGCTTTCCAAGCAGGTCGCCTTCGACTTCTGGGAACGCAGCGATGACACCCACACGGTGATCCGGCTGGCCACCTCCTGGGGGACAACTGTTGAGGACACCCAGGCTCTGATCAGTCTGCTGTAAAAGCCGCTCACACTCATCCTGGCAAGCTTTAGATCATTTTGTCCCCTCCCCTCCCAGTTCGCCTTAGGAGAGGGGGGGGGGCATATATATGGCTTTTCGGCCCGACCTATAAGCATGGCCAATCCTGCATTGTTGGACATCTCACACTCTTTCGGGTGAGTGCAAATCTGACGTTCAGTAAAATTTTTATTGCAACGATGCTGATGCACACATCCCCGCCCTAAGGATAGGGGGCGGAAATGCTTCAACGATGAAAGGAAGCTTATGAAAGCCGTTGTTTTTGAACAATTCAACACCTTCCCCACTCTCAAGGAAGTGCCGGAGCCGACTCCCGGGAGCGGCGAAGTTCTGCTCAAGGTGGCCGGAGCAGGTTGCTGCCATTCCGACGTCTCCGTCTTCCAGGACTATACCCCAGAAACCGGCAGCCACACCAAGCCGCCATTCATTCTGGGGCATGAGACCACTGGCTGGGTGGAAGAGGTAGGACCCGATGTCACGGGCTTCAAGAAGGGCGATGCCTACATCGTCTATGGGCCCACCGGATGCGGCCACTGCCCTCACTGCGTGGCCGGCCAGGAGAACTACTGCTCCAGCGCCGCGACCAATAAGTCACTGGCCCTGGGTTTGGGTCGCGACGGCGGCATGGCTGAGTACATGACTGTCCCTGCCCGCAACCTGGTGCCCCTGGGCGATGCGGATCCAATCGGCGCAGCACCCCTGGCTGATGCGGCTCTGACTCCCTACCATGCCATCCGGGCTGCCATGCCCCACCTGAACGGTGGTGGAAAGTATGCTCTGGTCATTGGCCTGGGCGGGCTGGGCCAGATCGCCATTCAGATTCTGCACGCGCTGACCGGCGCTACCGTGATCGCCACTGACACCAAGCCGGAGGCTCTGGCCAAGGCTGAGGCCAAGGGTGCCATCCCCGTTATGAGCGACGAGCACCAGGTGGAGAACATCAGGAAGATCACCCATGGCGAGGGCGTGGATGCTGCCTTCGATTTCGTGGGTGTGGCCCCGACCATTGCTGCCGCACAGGCCGCGGGCGGCCCGGGATCCCGGGTGACCGTGGTCGGCATCGCCGGCGGCAAGGCGGAATACGACTGGTATTCCAAGCCCTGGGAGCAGGAGCTGCTGGGCGTGTACTGGGGCTCCATTCCTGAGCTCTACGATGTGGCCAACATGTATCGCCACGGCCAGATCCAGACCGAGATTGAAACCTACTCGCTGGACAACGCTCTGGATGCCTACCACAAGCTGGTCGACAACAAGCTCTCAGCCAGGGCCGTCATAGTCCCCCACACCAAGGCCTGATTTCCCTTGATCCTAGACGGAGAAGCGGCTCATCCATCGATTGGATTGAAGCACGATCGGATTTAAACACAATCGGATTGATGTGCTGACACCATTTCTCCGCCTACATACACTCGGTGGCCTGTCGCGGCCTTGTCATAAAGGCCGCGACAGGCTACAGCATCTTAACAAGCGACCTTAAACCCGCATTGTTTATGATTGGCTTGATTGGGGAGCATCACTCAGCAGCAAGTGGGCCAAGAAAATACCGTTGGCGGATTCCAGGCTCATGGAGCCGCCGAGCGAATCCACCAGGGAGTCGACGATGCTCAGACCCAGACCTGTGCTTCTGATCTTGGTCCGTGATTGGTCATCGGTCTGGAACCGTTCCATGAGCCTGTCCACATCGACGGCTCCGCCCTTGGTTTTGTTGCCGAAGTCCAGATGAATCTGTCCGTCTTCACCCTGGTGCAGGTCAACCCAGGCTGATGCATCCGCATACTTGAGCCAGTTGCCGATCAGGTTCTGAATTATTCGACTCATCATGGTCTGGTCCGTCGTAATTTCCACACCAGTTTCAATTCTGGGTTCCACTGTGACGGACCGCGCAGTCAGCGAATCGAAGGCGTTGAAGAGCTCCTGCTGAACCAGTGCAGACAGATTCACCCTGGTCAGATCCAGGCTCACGCTTTTCTCCTGCATCAGATTGAAATCCATCAGGTAATGCAGATAGTGGTCCACCGACTGCAGGTTGTTGAGAATCTTGCTCAATTGCTCCTGATCAGCCGATCCCTCCTTGAGCAGCTGGGCGTATCCCCTGGCCACGGTCAAGGGGGTCTTGATGTCATGGGTCAGGTTGGTCAGCATCTGCCGGACTTGCTTGTTCTGCTCAGCCTGGGTGATCTGCAGCCGTCTGGTCTTGTTCAGAACGGCGTTGATCCTATCCGCCAGAGTGCGGATGAGCCCGATATTGGACCCGGTGGTTACCAAGGCGTTAGTGTCGGCATGGTTGATGAAGTCCAGATCGTCACTGATCCGTTTGAGGTCGACAATCAGCATTATCAGGCCAATCGCCAGGGCGAGGGCGACAAGACCCAAAACAAGTGCGGCCACTTTCACGGATTCACCTCCGACGACCCTTATCCATCGTTCTTCCCTCCATCCTGACTCAGACCAGGCGAACGCCGATGCCCCAGACCGACACGATGTAGCGCTGGCTGCCGGCGCACCTGTTCAGGCTGGTCCGCAGGGTGCTCAGGTGCACATTGAGAGTATTCTCGGCATTGATGTAGGGCTGGTTCCAAACCTGCCTATAGAGGTTCTCTTTTTCGAAAACCCGATGCGGGTGGTCCATCAGGAGCTCAAGGATGGCGAATTCCTTGCGGGCCAGATCGACCCGGTGCCCATCAACGCTGACCGTGTGCTCCATCCGGTCCAGCTCGATCCCCTGAAAACAAATCTTGGCGTCGGATTCACCTGCTGCATCCGCATCCGCTTTCAGCGCCCCGGATTGGCGCAGCTGGACCTGGACGCGAGCGCGAAGCTCGTCGATGTCAAAAGGCTTGGTCACATAATCATTGGCGCCCTGCTCCAGGAGGCTGACGGTCCTGGTCTTGTCCTGGATGGCCGTGAGGATGATGACCGGCACCGAAGACATATGCCGGATGGCCTTGAGAACGCTGTCCCCGGTGACTACAGGGAGCATCAGATCCAGAAGGATCAGGTCGGGTTCCTCCTGCTGGAAGCAGGACAAGGCCTGGGCGCCCGTCGTTGCCTGGATGATCCGGTAGGTCCCTCCCAGCACATCCTTGAGCAGGGACTGGATGTCCTCCTGATCCTCCACGACCAGAATCGTCGGCATGCTTTCTTCCTTTCGCAGGTCACTCTCATGTTACTGAAGCCGCCTCACGAGGCCGGTCTCGCCCAATCGGATTTATGCAATTCTTAATGATTTCTTGGCCAAGCACTTAAGAAAGGCCTTTTAGATTTTGAAGGTAGCGACACAGAGGAAGGAACCCCATGGACGATACCATTCTGGATATCAGCCATGTCAGCAAACGGTTCGGCCGCTTCCAGGCACTGGACGATGTCAGCCTTTCCATAAACAAAGGCGAGATCTACGGGCTGATCGGCGAGAACGGCGCTGGCAAAACCACCCTGATGCGTCTGATCACCGGACTGTCCCCCATGCAGAGGGGGAGCATAAGGCTGTTGGGGCACACACTGGGCAAGGACAGCCGCATCCTGAGCAGGATAGGCTCGATCATCGAGTCTCCGGCCGCCTTTAAAAAGCTGACCGTCATCCAGAACATGAAACTGACAGCCATCCAGCACGGGCTGGCCGACGACAAGGCCATCGCCCAGGCCATCGACTTCGTCGGTCTGGGCGAGAAGGCCAAGACCCTGGCCGGCCATCTCTCCCTTGGGCAGCGTCAGCGCCTGGGGCTGGCCATGGCCATCCTCAACCGGCCCGATTTCCTGATCCTGGACGAGCCCATCAACGGCCTGGACCCGGCAGGAATCATGGAATTCAGAACACTCTTGGACACGCTTAACCAGGAGCGCCAGACGACCATCCTCATCTCCAGCCACATTCTGAGCGAACTGTACCTGGTCTCCTCCCGGTTCGGGTTCATCAGCCACGGCCGCCTGATCAAGGAGGTGGACAAGGATGAACTGGATCGGATCAATCAGAATGGACTGTTGATCGACGTGGACCAGAGCTCCAGGGCCGCCATGATCCTGGATCGCCAGGGAATCGGCCCCTTCCAAGTCCTTGGCGACCATCAGATTCTGATCAGGCAGGGGAATCTGGAGCCAGGCCCAATCAACAGACTTCTGATGCAGGAAGGCATCCTGGTCAATCAAATCAACCAGCAGAAGGGATCGCTGGAGGAATATTTCGCGGATCTGCTCAACAAGGACCCTCAAGAGCCGAGGAGGCAACAATGATCAACCAGATCAGAGCGGACTTTTATAGGCAGCGACGCTCCGTCGGCATGCTGATTCTGCTGATTGCCACTGTGGCCCTCGGCATCGGGACCACCTGGAGCAGGACCACTATGGGAATCACCACCGGGGGCGAAGAATACGCTCATCAACTGTCGGCAATCGAACGCCAGGGCTGGACAGTCAGAACAGGCCTGCAAGCAGGTGCCGCCTCCGCCTCGTCCCTGGTTTACTTTTACATCGCGGTCTTCGTTATCGTCATTGGTTCGGAATACAGCCAGCACACTTTGAAGAACACGTTGACATCAGGCATCTCACGAATACAGTTCATCCTAGGCAAGTACGTGACCATCCTGATTGACATCATCCTCCTGACCCTGTGCTACTTCATCACCATCCTGATCACCGGTCTGGCTCTAGGAAGGAAGCCGGGGGCCGACTGGGGCGTCTTGGGCAAGGATGTGGCCGTCATGACCCTACTGGTAAGCTTCTGCATTTCCGTCATCATCAGTCTGGGCATTGTCCTCTTGATCATTGCCAAATCCCTGGTAGCCCCAGCGGTGGTTATCGTGATATGGCCCGTGCTGATCGGCCTCGTAGAGTTGACAGCAAAATGGCAGTGGCTGAAATACTTCGACTTCGTCGGGTTCGGCGAACAGATCGTTCTGAACACTCTGAAGGCCGATCAGGCCTGGATCTATGCCGGAGCATCCGTGGGTGTGGTCCTGGCGGCCATCATCGGATCGGCTCTGATCATATCCAAGCAGGAGATCTAAGCCAGGTCAGGCTATAACTGCTCCGGCTCTTTGATCGCTGACGGCCTGCATGGCCATATGGGCAAAGGCCTTGACGGAGGCATCCAGGGAATAATGTTCCTTGGCATGTTCGGCGTAGCGTCCGGACCAGACTGCAAGGGCATCAGGATGGTCTATCCACCAGTCGATTTGCTCAGCCAGCGCCCAGGCCTTGCCAACCGGGAAGAGCGAATGCTGCGTCAGGGCGAAGTGTCCTGCGGCGCTCAGGTCGGATCGGGCAATGATCGGGACTGCGCCACAGGCCATCCCCTCCAGGACGCTGACCGATTCCAGATCCGCGATTGAGGGGTGGATAAGAAGATCGGCCCGCCTGAGCAGGTCGGGCATGGTCGCGTTCTGGTGGAATCCAATCGAGACCTGCATGCCGTCCAGCTGCCTGTCGGCTTCCGCCCTCAGTCGGCGCTCCATAGGCCCTGTGCCTGCTATGATCAGACTGATCCTGCGCCTGTTCCGGCACAAGGCCAGGGCACGGATCAGGGTCAGATGATCCTTTTCCCGAGCCAGCCTGCCGGAGGCCACGACCTGGATCAACCGACCGGATCGCTGCCTCTCGTATCGGTCACCAGGGTTGAACCTGGGCTGGTACCCGTTGGATATGACGTGCAGACGGGCCTTGTACCCATGCGAGCGCAGCAGGTCGGCCGTCAACTGGGTAGGAACGTGGATGTGCCCGACATGGTCGTAGAGCCAGAACCGAAAGAGCCGGTAGATGGCCGCATCTACCCCGGGCAGCCAGCGCAATGGGCCTGCGGAATAAGTGATGTTCTCAGGCTGAATGTGAAACCCTGCGGTCACCGGTATGCCCATGGACCTGGCCTGTGCCAGGGCGGCCCGGCCGAAGGCGAAGGGCTCATAAATATGGACCAGGTCAACACCGGTAAAGGCCCTTCGGAAAAGTTCCGGATCAGCACGAGCGAAGCTCATCTGCTGCCTGGCCGCCACACGGGAGACCAGAGGAATTCGATGCACTCGCGCCGGATACTCGGTCGATCCAACCCCCACCAAGCGGACCCTATGCCCCAGCGCTTCCAGACCCTGGGCGTATTGGATGGCGGAGTTGGAAGTCCCGTTGCCCCTGTTGCCAAAGGAGTCCAGAACCAGGGCCAGCGTCAGGCGCTTAGGATCCCTCATCAGCCTTCCCCCTGCTGTTCATCATTAGCAGCTTTGGGTCGGACCAAAAAAGGGCGACGACCCGATTGCACCCACTATTAGTAGGAGAAGGCCGGGACGGCCGCCCCACGGTAGTAGCGGTTGATGGCATCAGCCACATATCGACTGTGGTAGGCGGAAACCAGGGACTTGTAGGCGGGGTCGTTCTTGTCGACCTGCCTGGCCACGATGATGTTGACATAGGGGTGATTGGCTGGCGATTTGAGATCGCCGGGCACCTGGTAGATGGCATCCTGGATCTTCATGCCGGCATCCAGGATGAAATTGGTGTTGGTAATGCCGGCCGCATAGTCGGGCAGGACCTTGACGATTCCCGGCGGATCGACCTGGTCCAGGACCAGCCCGCGCGGGTTGTCGACGATGTCTTCAGGAACCGGCGTGGTGGCCTTGGGGTCTCGCAGACCGATCAGCCCGGCGCTGGCAAGCACCTTCAGGGACCGGCCCAGGTCGATGGGATCACTGGGAATGGCCAGCCGCTCGCCTCGCCCTATCTGGTCGACGCTCCGGTACTTCTTGGAGTACAGGTTGAGGGGTGAAATGTAGGTGTCGCCGATGGCGGCGAACCGGTATCCGTGCTGCTTGGTCTCCTGCTCCAGAAAGGCATAATGCTGGAAGGCGTTCAAGTCGATCTCCCCGTTGGCAAGCGCCTGATTGGCGTAACGCCCGTATTGGAAGGAGCGAAGCTTGATTGTTATGCCGGCCCGGCGCTGGTCCAACTCGTGCTGAACAGCCTTCCAGATCTCCTCATCAGCATCGCCCACCAGGCCGATGCTGATCTCCCGCTGGCCGCGCTCGGGCTGGTTGACCTTGACATAGGCCACGCCCATCAGGACGGCGACCACCAGGATGACGACCGAGACAGCCGCCAGCTCTCGCTTGGCCCTGGTTCTTCTGGTGCTCATATCCGTCCTCCTTCATTGCTGGAACCTACCGCATCAGGAAACCTTGAAGGCCGGCAGGCAGGCGCCCTTATAGACCCGAACGATGGTGTCGGCCACAGGCTTGGAATGGTAGGCGCGCACTACTGCGGCGTAGGTGGGGTTGTCCCGCTGATCCTTGGTGGTGACGATGATGTTGATGTAAGGCTTATTGGCCGGGTTTTGCAGATCGTAAGGAACCTCGTGGATGGCATCATGCACGCTGCGCCCTGCATCGACCACGAAGTTGGCATTGGTGACCCCGCCCGCATAGTCGGGCAGCAAGTTGAGGATGCCGGCCGGATCCACCTGCTCGATACTCAGATGCTTGGGGTTGTCCACTACATCCTCGGGCAGCGGGTTGGTGGCCTTGGGGTCGCGCAGACCGATCAGTTTGGCATCGGCCAGGACCTTCAAGGCCCGGCCCATGTTGGTGGCGTTGTTGGGGATTGCCACCCGGTCGCCGTCCTGGAACTGCGATGGCTTGGCATAGCGCTGCGAGTAGAGGTTCATGGGCGAGATGTAGGTATTGCCAAGCACGGCCAGCTGGTAATGGTTGGTCTTTACATCGTCCTCAAGGTAGGCATAGTGCTGGGCTGCGTTGAAATCCACCTCACGGTTGGACGTGGCCTGGTTGACGTAGATGGCATCCTGGAAGGGCTTGAGCTCGATCCTGATGCGTTCGCCACGCCGATCCAGCTCTGCCTGGACGGCCTTCCAGATCTGATCGTCCGAGCTGCCGATGACGCCGACCTTGACGACCTTGACATCGGCACCCACCTGGTTCAGACGGACATCGGTACCGACCACCAACGCCAGCAGGAGGACGATGACCAGGCTGAGCGCCGTCAGCTGGATCTTGGCTTTGTTCTTTTTGCCGACGCGACTACGACCGACCACGATAATCTGACCTTTCCCGGGTTGCTCAGTGTTCGACGACCTCGGCCAGAAGCCGGCCGAACAGTTCGATCAGGGCGATGAAGATGACCAGCACGATGATGGTGGCGATGGTCACGTCATTCATGGACCGCTGGTAGCCCAGACGGATGGCGAAGTCGCCCAGACCTCCGCCGCCCACGATGCCCACGGTGGCGGTCTCGCCCACCAGACTGACGATGGTGATGGTGGTCACCCGGATGATGGAGGGGATGCCCTCACGCAGGTAGACATGCCAGATGATCTGCCAGGTGGTCATGCCCATGGACTCCGCCGCCTCGACGTACCCAGGGTCCAGACCGGCAAGGGCCGATTCGATCTGTCGGGAGAAGAAAGGCGTAATGCCCACGACCAGCGGGAAGATCGCCCCCTTGGGCCCGATGGCCGTGCCCATGAGCATCCTGGTCACCGGCACCAGGGCCGCCGCCAGAATAATGAATGGGATGGAGCGGAAGAGGTCGATCAGCTTGTCCAGGACGGTGAAGACCAGGCCGTTGTGGCGGATGCCGTCACGTCGGCTGATGATCAGCCCCACTCCGATGACCAGGGCCAGCAGGAAGGAGATCACCCCGGAGACGCCGACCATGACCAGGGTCTGAACCATGCTGCTGAAGAACTCCGGCAGCCGGCTCATGACGTTGGGGAACCAGGCGGTAAGCAGGGACGTCATGACTTGAGAACCTCGATTCCGATGTTGCGTGAGCGCAGGTATTCCACCGCCTGAGTGATATTTTCCGGGTCGCCGCCCATCCTGACCACCAGACCGCCCAGGGGCGCACCCTCCACCACATCGATGTCGCCGAAGATGATGTTGACGTCCAGGTTGTAGCGACGGCTGATGGTGGAGACCAGGGCCTCGGAGACCTCCTTGGAGACATAGGACATGCGCATGAGGATCTGCCCGGGCTCCAGGGCCACCAGGGGCGAATCGGCGGCCATCAGATCCTTGACCTTGTCCAGGTTGGAGGTGGTGGCCACGAAGGATTTGGTCAGCTGGGCCTTGGGGTCTGCAAAGACATCGAAGACCCTGCCCTGCTCCACGATGACACCCTGGTCGATGACCGCCACCCGGTTGCAAATCTGTCGGATGACCGACATCTCATGGGTGATCATGACCACGGTGATGCCCAGCTGGTCGTGCAGGTCACGCAGCAGCTGAAGAATGGAGCGCGTGGTGGGCGGATCCAGCGCGCTGGTGGCCTCGTCGCTGAGCAGGATATCCGGTTCGTTGGCCAGGGCTCGGGCGATGGCCACCCGCTGCTGCTGGCCGCCGGAGAGCTCGGCGGGATAGTGGTCGGCCAGCTCGGTCAGTCCTACCAGTTCCAGAAGCTCGGACACCCGGGCCCGTCGAGACGCACGGTCGCGGCCGCTCCCTCGCAGAGGAAGGCCCACATTATCGGCCACCGTCCTGGAGGGCATCAGGTTGAAGTGCTGGAAGATCATGCCGGTACGACGCCTCAGGTCCCTCAACTCGGCTGGAGCCAGATCCTTGACCTCGCGGCCGCGGACCTTGACGCTGCCCGAGTCATAATCCTCCAGCCCGTTGATGCAGCGGACCAAAGTGGACTTACCCGCCCCGCTCAGGCCAATAATGCCAAAAATATCCCCAGTTTCGACGGTCAGATTGATGTCGGCCAGTGCCGTTTTGTCTTCGTCGTCGTCGCTGTGATAGGTCTTGGTCAGGTGCTCCATCCGCACCGCCGGTGTCCGCTCGCTCACGTTCCCGCCTTCCCTGGTCGACTGCCTGACATGGTAATCGTCCCGGCGGTCAGTGGACAAGAAGGCCTCTATAGATGTCATTTATAGGCATGTATCGATAACCGGCCTGCTTGGTCGATGGGGCGGTGGCAGAATATGGGTATGAGCGCATCCGGTCAGCAGCGGATTATCAACACTATCAATCCCGGGGAGCGGCCGTTCGGCTCTCCTCTGGGGCCAAGACCAACACGAGTCCTTCTCCTAGGTGCCGGCGAACTCGGCCGCGAGATTGCCATCAGCCTGATGCGGCTGGGTGCCTGGGTTGGCGCGGCGGACTCCTACCCTGGCGCACCGGCCACCCAGGTGGCCCATGCGGGCTACCAGGTGAAAATGAGCGATCCGCAGGCTTTGGAGGACCTGATCGACAAGGTCCACCCCGATTTGATCGTGCCTGAAGTGGAGGCCATCGCCACAGACCGCCTGGTCGGTGCCGCGGCCCGGGGCATCCAGGTAGTGCCTGCCGCCCCCCTGGCGGCCATGTGCATGGATCGCAGGGCCCTGCGCGTCTTCGCCCACGAACAGGTAGGCCTGCCCACTACCCCCTACCGATTCGCCGACTCCCCCGAAGAGCTGGCCAGCGCGGCGGACCAGGTGGGCTACCCCTGCATGGTCAAACCCCTGATGAGCTCCTCCGGCCACGGACAGACTCTGGTGCGAAGCAGGGAGGGTTTGTCTCAAGCCTGGAATTCGGCACTGACCCAAGGCCGGGCAGCCACCAGGCACCAGGGCAAGGCCGAGGTCATCGTGGAAGCCCTGGCCCCCCTGGCCCATGAGCTGACTGTTCTGACCGTGGCCTCCTGCGCCGGCGTGGCCACCTGCACGCCCATCGGCCAGCGTCAGGAGGACGGGGACTACCGCCTCTCCTGGCAACCGGCGGATCTGAATCCTGACATCCTGAAGCAGGCCCGGAGCATGGCCACCCGACTGGTTGAGGCCATGACCTCCCTGGCCCGCCAGAGCGGCGAGACCGGTTGGGGGATCTACGGTGTGGAGATCTTCGTCCTGCGCGACGGCTCCCTGCTCTTCAACGAGGTGGCGCCGCGCCCCCATGACACCGGCATGGTGACCATGATCTCCCAACGACTGAGCGAGTTCGACCTTCACGCCCGGGCCATCCTGGGCATTCCCGTCCACCAGGAGGATCTGGCCCTGAGTCTGCCGGAAGGCGCATGCGCGGTCAGCCGGCCCATCCTGGTCAGGGGCCAGGGACCGGTCAGCTTCCAAGGCTTGCCGCAGGCCCTGGACCACCCAGGCACCGATCTGCGCATCTTCTCCAAGCCCGAAGTGCATGGCCTGCGCCGCATGGGCGTGGCCCTGGCCTTGGGGCCAGATTTGCAAACTGCCACCGAGCGTGCCGAAGCCGTGGTCCGCGATTTGAAACCCCGGGTGGGCACGGGGATGTAACCCGGGCTTGCTATGGTGGTCGTGTCCCAAGCAGTGCAGAAGTTTCCAATTCGCAACAAACTCGAGGAAGGCGAACAGTGGAAAAGTTGGGAATGCGCTATCAAGGCAAGGCCAAGAAACTGTACGAGACGGATGACCCGGACATACTCTGGGTTGAGTACACTGACCAGGCCACCGCGGGGAACGGGGCCAAGAAGGCCAATATCGAAGGCAAGGCCAGACTGAACAACAGGATCACCACGGTGATATTCTCCCTGCTGGCCCGTCGGGGCATCCCCAGCCACTTCGTACGCAGCATCTCGGATACCGAACAACTCAACCGCCGGCTGGACATGTTCCCGCTGGAGATCGTCATGCGCAATCGGGCCGCAGGCTCATTCGCCCAGCGGTACGGGGTTGAGGAAGGCACCGCCCTGAAGCAGCCGGTGCTGGAGTTCTTCTACAAGTCCGATCCCCTGGATGATCCGTTTATCAACCGGGACGACATCCTGGCCCTGGGACTGGCCACTGAGCAGGATCTGGACATCATCGCCGCGAAGACCCGGGAAATCAACGGGGCCCTGACCAGCATCTTCCGCGCCATCAACGTGGAGCTGGTGGACTTCAAGATCGAAATGGGCAAGACCGGATCGGGCATCATCCTTCTCGGCGACGAGATCACCCCCGACACCTGCCGGCTCTGGGCGATCGGCAACAATAATGACGGCCAGGTCACCCACTTGGACAAGGACATCTTCCGCAGGGACCTGGGCAGCATCATTCCGGCTTATCAAACCATTCTGGATGGGCTGACCGAATTGGAGGAGCGCGAAAGCCAATCGAACAGCTGAATCGGTCGACCCGGAAGCGAGCATATCGCCTCCGGGTTTTTCATTGGTCCCCAACCAGTCCATCGCGAAAGGATCCATTGTGCTCTTCCGTGTCTATACCGAAAAAAAGCGGGGCTTCGACCAGGCCGCCGACAGGCTTGCCGAACAGCTGCGCACCCTGCCGGGCGTGCAAGGGCTGACCGGCCTGCGCATGTTCAACCGCTACGATCTGGAAGGCATCGACGAAGACCTCTTCAAACGCTGCCTGCCCACAGTCTTCGCCCAGCCCCAGACCGACCTGGTGGCCACCCAATTGGAGCAGGCCCTGCGCATGAAGGGCGACGAGGACCTGCCGCCGCTGGACTCCCCCATGCTCTTCGCCGTGGCCCCCCTGCCCGGCCAGTTCGATCAGCGAGCCGACTCCGCAGCCCAGTGTGTCCAGCTGATCGGCCAGGGCGCCCGCCCCTTGGTGGCCACAGCCACCGTCTACCTGCTCCAGGGCGACCTGGATGCCGAGCAAATAGAGGCCATCCGCAATTACCTGGTCAATCCGGTCGACTCACGGGTGGTAGGGCTGGAGCAGCCCAAGACCCTGGCCATGCCTGACGACGATCCGGATCCAGTGCCCCTATTGGACGGGTTCCGCGATCTGGATGATCCTGGACTGGAAGCATTGATCGACAAGCTGGACCTGGCCATGGATCTGCCAGATGCCCGCTTCTGCCGGGATCACTACCGCCAGGAAAAGCGCGACCCGACCCTGACCGAGCTCAAGGTGATCGACACCTATTGGTCGGACCACTGTCGGCACACCACCTTCAATACCAGGCTGGAGCGGATCGAGGCGGACAACCCCCGAGTACGGAACACGCTGGAACGGTATCGGGCAATCCGAGGAGAGCTGGGCCGTCAGGACCGACCTGAATGCCTAATGGACATGGCCACCATCGGAGCCAAGTACCTGCAGAAGCGCGGCATTCTGAATGACGTGGACCAGTCCGAGGAGGTCAACGCCTGCACTATCCGGACCAAGGTCGACGTGGACGGCCAGGATCAAGACTGGCTCTTCCTGTTCAAAAACGAGACCCATAACCATCCCACCGAGATCGAGCCCTTCGGTGGTGCAGCCACCTGCATCGGCGGAGCCATCCGTGATCCCCTGTCCGGAAGGGGCTACGTCTACCAGGCCATGAGGGTCAGCGGGGCAGCAGATCCCCGTCAACCGCTGGATCAGACCCTGCCCGGCAAGCTGCCCCAGAGCCGGATCGTCCGTCAGGCAGCCGATGGCTACTCCTCCTATGGCAACCAGATCGGGCTGGCCACCGGGCAGGTTCGGGAAATCTACCACCCAGGCTATGCGGCCAAGCGGATGGAGGTGGGCGCTGTGGTGGCCGCCACACCGGCCGACCATGTGATCCGCCGCCGGCCCGCACCCGGCGATCTGATCATCCTGGTGGGCGGCAGGACCGGCCGCGACGGAATCGGCGGCGCCACCGGGGCTTCCAAGTCCCAGAATGAAGAAAGTCTGGAACGTTGCGGAGCCGAGGTGCAGAAGGGCGATGCCCCTGAGGAGCGCAAGCTCCAGCGCCTCTTCCGCCGTCAGGAGGCGGCCAGGCTGATTGAGCGCTGCAATGACTTCGGAGCCGGCGGCGTTGCCGTGGCCGTGGGCGAACTGGCGGACGGGCTGAACGTGGATCTGGACCGGGTGCCGCTCAAGTACCAGGGGCTGGACGGGACCGAAATCGCCATTTCCGAGAGCCAGGAGCGCATGGCCGTGGCCCTGGCTGCCGAAGATGCGCCCGCCTTCATCGACTACGCCCAGCAGGAGGACCTCGAGGCCACCGTCATCGCCGAGGTCACCGAAGAACCCCGGCTGCGGATGACCTGGCGATCAGAGACCATCGTGGACATCCCCCGATCCTTCCTGGCTTCCAACGGCGCCCCTCATAAGGCCGATGCCCAGGTGGCGGTCCCTGCTCCCTACCATGCCCCCTTCGAGGTCCAAGGCAACCTGGACGCGCGCATGAAGGCCCTGCTTGCAGATATCAACGTCTGCTCCCAGCAGGGTCTGGCCGAACAGTTCGACTCCACCATCGGCGCAGGCACCGTCCTCATGCCCTTCGGCGGAGTCCGACAGCTGACACCGGCCCAGGCCATGGTGGCCAAGCTGCCCGTGGATGGGCACACTGCCACCGCCTCGGCCATGGCCTGGGGATTCAACCCATGGATCAGCAGCCAGGACCCATACACCGGCGCCTACCTGGCCGTGGTCGAGAGCCTGGCCAAGCTGGTGGCCTCTGGCTTCAGCCGTTCCCATGCCCACCTGAGCCTGCAGGAGTACTACCCCAAGCCCGGCGGCGACCCCCGGCGATGGGGCCTGCCAGTGGCCGGCGTCCTTGGCGCCCTCCAGGCCCAACTGGACCTGGCGGTGGGAGCCATAGGCGGCAAGGACTCCATGTCCGGCAGCTTCGAGGACCTGGATGTGCCGCCCACACTGATCAGCTTTGCTGTGGCCCTGGGGCAGGCCAAGGATGCAGTCTCCCCCGAATTCAAGGCGGCTGACCGTCAGGTCTATCTCTTGGCGCCCGAATACCAAGAGGACGGTTTGCTGCCCGATCCGGAGAGCCTGCGGACCGTCATGGACCAGGTGGAATCGATGATCAGCCAGGGCCTGGTGGATGCTGCAGCCACTCCGGGCTACGGATGCATGGCACAGTCCCTGATGGAAATGTGCATAGGCAACAGGATCGGGCTGGATCTGGCATCAGACACTGCTATATCTGCGCTCTTCCGCCCCGCCTATGGAAGCTTCATCCTGGAGACCTCGGGTCCGGAGCCCCTGTTCATTCAGAATTCCGGCCTGCATTTGCGCCTCCTTGGACACACTCGCGAGGATTATCGTCTGCGCTGCGGCGGCGAGGATCTGGACCTGGCCGAGCTTGAGGAAATCCGTGCCAGGGGATTGGAAGGCATCTTCCCGTACCGGGGCCAAGGCGACCAGGTGCCGACCATCGGCCGCACCGACCGTGAGCCCAGCAGGCCAGAGGCGCGCAGAACCAGGGGGGCTGCCAAGACCGCACGCCCCAGGGTGGTCATGCCCGTCTTCCCCGGCACCAACTGCGAGTTCGACTCCGCACGGGCCTTCCAGGACGCTGGAGCCCAGGTGGATACCGTGGTCATTCGCAACCTGAATGCCGAGGACGTGACCGAAAGCTCCAGCCGCCTGGCCCGGGCCATTCGCAGCAGCCAGATACTGATGCTGCCCGGAGGCTTCTCCGGCGGCGACGAGCCAGACGGTTCGGCCAAACTGGTGGCATCCTTCCTGCGTTCCAACCAGGTAGCCGATGCCCTCCAGGAGCTTTTGCAGGACCGGGACGGGCTGGTTCTGGGCGTTTGCAACGGCTTCCAGGCGCTGATCAAGCTGGGCCTGGTTCCCTATGGCAAAATCGTCACCGGCTCGCCCGAGGATCCCACCCTGGCCGTCAACACCATCGGTCGCCATCAGAGCCGTCTGGTCCACACCCGGATCAGCTCCACACGCTCCCCCTGGCTGAGCGCCTGCCGGGTGGGCGACATCCACACCATGCCCATCAGCCACGGGGAAGGACGGTTCGTGGCCGAGCCCGGCCTCCTGCGCACCCTGATCGACCGAGGACAGGTGGCAGCCCAGTATGTAGATGAGCAGGGCCGTCCCTCCATGGATCCGCTGGTCAACCCCAATGGATCCGACATGGCCGTCGAGGCCATCACCAGCCCGGACGGCCGGGTGCTGGGCAAGATGGGCCACACGGAGCGCAGCGGCCCCGACCTGTATCTCAACGTGCCCGGAAACCGCACGCAGCCGCTCTTCCAGTCGGGAGTGGACTACTTTGCCGCCTAGGGGAAAGGACATAGACCATGTCGTTGGAGCTTGAAGGCATCCACGAGGAGTGCGGGATTTTCGGCGTCTGGGGGCACCCCGACGCTGCCCGGCTGACCTACTTCGGCCTGCATGCCCTGCAGCACCGCGGCCAGGAGGGCGCCGGCATCGTTTCCAACGACCAGGGGCACCTGATAGGACGGCGGGGCCTGGGCCTGCTGACTCAGGTCTTCCCGGACGAGTCGAGCCTGGCACCGCTGACCGGTGACCGGGCCATCGGCCACGTTCGTTACGCCACAACCGGCTCAGGGTCCATCGAGAACATCCAGCCCTTCGTCTTCCGCTTCCATGACGGGGACATAGCCCTGGCTCACAACGGCAACCTGACCAACTGCAACAGCCTCAAGGCGCAGCTGGAGGATCAGGGGGCCATCTTCCACTCCAACTCCGACACCGAGGTGCTCATGCACCTGATTCGGCGCAGCCCTGAAAAGGACTTCATGGCGGCGCTCAAACAGGCCTTGCGCCAGGTCCATGGCGGCTTCGCCTACCTGCTCATGACCGAGGATGCCATGATCGGAGCCATGGACCCCAACGGCTTCCGCCCCCTTTCCCTGGGCCAGCTGCCAGGAGGGGCCTATGTCCTGGCCTCGGAGACCTGCGCATTGGACCTGGTCGGCGCCAGGCTGGTGCGGGACATCGGTCCCGGCGAAATCGTCCGGGTGGATGACTCGGGCTACAGCATCGAGAGCTATACCGATCAGACCTGCCTGTCCATCTGCTCCATGGAGTTCATCTACTTCGCCAGACCCGACTCCAATATTTATGGGGTCAATGTCCACTCGGCCCGCAAGCGGATGGGGGCCAGGCTGGCCCGTGAGGCCCCGGTGGACGCCGACATGGTCATCGGGGTGCCCAACTCCTCCCTGTCCGCCGCTTCAGGCTATGCCGAGGCGGCCGGGCTGCCCAACGAGATGGGGCTGATCAAGAACCAGTATGTGGCCCGCACCTTCATCCAGCCCAGCCAGGCCATGCGCGAGCAGGGCGTCAGGATGAAACTGGCCGCTGTGCGCGGCGTTGTAGCCGGCAAACGAGTGGTGGTCATCGACGATTCCATCGTCCGAGGCACCACCTCGCGCAGAATCGTCCGCCTGCTCCGGGAGGCTGGGGCCAGCGAGGTGCACATGCGCATCGCCTCCCCTCCCCTGCGCTACCCCTGCTACTACGGCATCGACATCCAACGGACCTCCGAGCTGATCGCCGCCAAGAAGTCCGTGGAGCAGATCAGAGAAGCCATTGGAGCCGATTCCCTGGCCTACCTGAGTCTGGACGGTCTGGTGGATTCCATCGGCCTGGGCCGTGATGCACCCTATCAAGGGCTTTGCGTGGCCTACTTCAACGGAGACTACCCAACGCGGCTTGACGACTACGAGCAGGGCTTCCTGACCTCGCTGACCCCAGAGGACCGGGCTCGGCTGGAAGCCTCCAAGGGATCCTACGGACTTGACATGCCTGCAGGCTCGAGGCAGGGAGCCGACCAATCCATTGAGCACTAGCGAAGAACAGAACAGACAGGGCATAGAAAGGGGCAGCCATGCCGAAGGCATATGAGCAGGCTGGGGTATCGGTGGAGGCCGGATACGAACTGATCGACAGGATCCGCTCCCACACGGCCAGAACGCGTAGGCCGGGCGCTGGCGATATCGGCGGCTTCGGCGGCGACTTCGACCTGTCTGCGCTCAATTACCGCCACCCAGTCCTGGTTTCAGGCACTGACGGCGTGGGCACCAAGCTGATGGTGGCCCGGGAAGCCGGCCGTCATGACACCATCGGTCAGGACTGCGTGGCCATGTGTGTCAATGACATCATCGCCCAGGGGGCCGAGCCGCTGATCTTTCTGGACTACATCGCCTGCGGGCACAACGATCCGGCTCTGCTGGAGCAGGTGGTCAAGGGCGTGGCCGACGGCTGCGTTCAGGCTGGAGCCGCCCTGGTAGGCGGGGAGACCGCTGAGATGCCCGACATGTACCAGCCCGACGAATATGATCTGGCCGGATTCACCGTGGGTGTGGTCGAACGGGAGTCCCTGGTGGACGGATCGGCCATCAAGGAAGGCGACCAGCTGATCGGTCTGCCCTCCTCTGGCGTCCACTCCAACGGCTTCTCCCTGATCCGTCAGGTCCTGCTGGACCAGGGGGGCATGAAGCTGGAGGATCGGCCCTACCAGCTTGGCGGGCGAACCCTGGGTGAGGAACTGCTGACCCCCACCCGCATCTACGTCAAGGCCCTGCGTCCGCTCTTCGCCGCCGGCCTGCTCAGGGGCGCGGCGCACATCACCGGAGGCGGTTTCGTGGAGAAGGTGCCCCGGATCCTGCCCGAGGGACTGGCCGCCAGCTTCGACCTGGATTCCTGGGAGGTGCCGCCCATCTTCACGATGATTGAGGAGATGGGCAGGGTCGACCATCTGGAGATGTACAACATCTTCAACATGGGCATTGGGATGGTCCTGGTGGTTTCCCCTGACCAGCTGGACCAGGCCCGTGCAGTCCTGGATGAGGAGCAGGAGCCCTACGCTCTGATCGGACAGGTGACAGATGCTCAAAACGGCCAGCAGGTCATCCTTAACGACAACGGTCGTCAGTAATAGCGAGAGGAGCCCATCATGGCGGACAAGGTACTGGTCATCGGGTCGGGAGCCAGGGAGCACGTTATCGCCACCACCCTACTGTCCGGACCAGGAGTGGATCGGGTCTGGTGCGCCCCGGGCAACCCGGGTATGGAGCCGGACGGCATCAGCCTACTGCAAGAGGATTCCTCGCAGCCAGAAAAACTGATCGCTGCTGTACACGAGCTGGGAATCGACTGGGTCTTCGTCGGACCCGAAGCCCCGCTGACCGCTGGGCTGGTAGACGACCTGCAGGCTGCCGGCATCCCCGCCTTTGGACCTACCAAGGCTGCGGCCCGTATCGAGGGATCCAAGGGCTTTGCCAAGGACCTGATGCGCAGGCATGGGATACCTACCGCTGACTATGCGGTCTTTCATGACTTGGACAGTGCCAAGTCCTATGTGCACTCGCACGGCGCCCCGGTCGTCATTAAAGCTGACGGGCTGGCAGCCGGCAAGGGTGTGACGGTGGCCGCCGACCTTGACCAGGCCATACAGGCCCTGGATGACATCTTCATCGATCATAAGTTCGGACAGGCCGGAGCCCAGGTGGTCATCGAGGATCAGCTGGTGGGTCAGGAATGCTCGCTCATGTGCTTCGTCAGGGGCGAGCAGTTCTGGCCCATGCCCCTGTCACAAGACCACAAGCCCGCCTATGACGGGGATCGTGGTCCCAACACCGGCGGCATGGGGGCTTACTCCCCTCTGCCGCAGTTCGGTCCAGAACTGACCCAAAAGGCCTTGGACACCATCGTGGCCCCCACCGTCCGGGCCCTGGCCCAGGAAGGCAGTCCCTTCACCGGTGTCCTCTACACGGGATTGATGGTCACCGACCAAGGCCCTCAGGTCGTCGAATTCAATGCGCGACTGGGCGACCCGGAGACCGAGGTGGTGTTGCCCGCCCTGACCAGCGATCTGGGCACAGCCATCCGCGCACTGATGGAGGGCGGAGAGCCACAATTCACCTGGGACGACTCCCACAGCCGTTTGGGGGTGGTCCTGGCAGCCCAGGGCTATCCCGGCAATCCCAAGACCGGCGTGCCCGTACCCTTGATCGCCCCTGAGCAGGACCTCAGAGCCTACTATGCCGGAGTGTCCGGCTCAGCCTCAACTGGTCTGACGTCCTCTTCAGGAAGGACCGCACTGGTGGTGGCGCAAGGCGACGACCTGGCCCAGGCAGCCCACCGGGTCTATGACCGGCTGGACGGATTGTCGACGCCGGGCCTCTTCTATCGGCACGACATCGGCCATCGCGGTCTGGAGGCCTAATTAGCCGAGCTGGTCGTGCTCTCGCTGTCCTTATCCTGGGTTTTCTCCTCGAGGCGGGCTTGCTTCTTGGCCTCTTCCTTGGCCTGACGCTCCATTTCGGCCTTCTGACGAGCGGCATCGGAGCGGCGGGTAGGCGTGGTGTTGAAGCCAGTCCCCTGCAGGTAGTGCTTGCCGGCCATGATGTCATACTGGATCAGCTTGTAGTCGTTCAGGAGCTGTCGGGTGGCCTTGTCGAAATCTCGGGCATTCATGGGCTGGCCCTGGGCATTCAGATAGTTGGTCTGCCCTGCCGGTATTCTGTTCCAGTCCTGGATCTGGTTGGCCACCGGAGGCTCGATGGCGCTGATCTTGTCGTGTAGCTCGGTCAGGAAGGCCGTAAAGGGCGAGACCTTGGCATCCATGTGCTCGGCCGCCTGGGCCTGGAAGAAGTTGGGCGAGGAATAGGCGCTGTTGCTTACCTGCGTTCCCGAAGCATCCGAGGCCTTGTTAGACCAGATAAAGTAATCGGTCAGATGCAGAGCCAGGGAGTTGCGCTCGTCCCAGCTCGCCGTGCCATAGATGCCAGGCAGGTGATCCCCGTAGAAGACCACGGTGACCGGCTTGCTCTGGGAATCGAGGCTGTTCAGGAAATCGGCTGTAGCCTGATCGCTCAGGCTGACCCCCTTGGCGTAGGTGCGTATGGATTGCATCTCATCGTCGCCCAAGGGCCTGTTGGGGTCGGATGAACTGACCGAGAAGCCGTTGTCGTCATACCAGTCGTTGTAGGGCATGTGGTTCTGCATGGTGATGACCTCGACGAACTGGTTGCCCCTGTCATCGCCCATCTGCTCCAAGGCGGAGTCGTAGGCGGAGCGATCCCCCACGTACTGACTGCGGTCGATGCGGTCCTGGTGGGCTATCTGGTCAGGACCAGTCAGCGAGTAGAAGTGCGAGAAGCCGAACTTCTTGTAGTTCTCGGCCCTGGAATACATGGAGGACTCATAAGGATGGAAGGCCAGGGACCTGGATGGCGTCCCCCAAGCCTGATTGACCGTGGGTATCCAGTTCAGGTGAGGGATGACCTGCTGATAGGGGGAGGTCAGCGAGGGATCGAAGTTGGCCATGGACAGGCCGGTCATGGCCTGGAACTCCAGATTGGCCGTGCCCCCGCCATAACCGGAGGAGAGCATGAGCCCGCTGGTGGTCCCCTCCTTGATGGATCTGATATGAGGCATGGGGTCCTGGTTGAGCGCGACGCCCGGCACCCGTGTGGGGTCCGAGAACGACTCGGAGAGAATATAGACCAGGCTCGACTCATTCATATAGGACTTGCGGTCATGGTTGATGCGATCAGCGGAAAGCTGGTAGCGATGGGCCAGGGACTGCATGGTGGCACGGCTGTATCCTGCCGGCTGGTCCATGACCTTGGGGCGCAGCTGCCTGGAGAATGACACAAAGACCCCGTTGCGCTGGGCGTCATAGACCGAGTCCCACATGGAGGGTTTGTCGCCCATGAACTGCGAGAAACGGTAGGCGGGACTGCCGTAGGTGCCCACAGTGGACATGAACACCGCCACCACCAGAACCGGCACCAGAACACCCGCCGTACGGAGTCCCGCGCCCAGGGGCTTGTTGCCGGTGGCTACCGGACGACCGCGACGGGCATCCATCCGTGTCACCACCCAGCAGAGCACGCCGAGGACGATCAGGGCCACGACACCCAGCCCGATCATGATCAGGGACCTGGCCGGCAGGAAGGAGACCAGGTTGGCCGCATCAGCATGGAGGAAATCCAGATCCGAGGGCAGGATGGCCTCATACCGTGCACGCACCTTGAAGCGCTCGATGATAGCAATGACCGCGCAGATGGCCAGGATCAGCCCTGATGCCGCCCAGAAGCGATTGGTCAGGTAAGCCAGAGCCAGGTAGACCAGACCCACAGCCAGCATGTTGAGCACCAGGACGAACCGATGCTGGGTCCACATGGCCGAGATGAAGCCCCAGAAGCCGATCAGCGGGTTGGACAGCTCTACGCGGGAGCTGTTCAGGGAGACCCCCCACTGCAGGATGCCCACTGACAGGAAGTCAATCAGGATGAAGGCAAGCAGGTAGACCCACCCGCGCACCTGAAGACGTCCGGTCATGTTCTGCATCCAGGATGTCCACCGGCCGGGCTGACGCTTACGATCCTTCACCGCATACTCCTGACTTTGGCGACTAGGCCCACTGGGCCTTTACCGATACCTGTGCCATTGTTCCCATCAAGGACGACAAGCCCCCATGAAAACACCCTTTAGCGAACAAAGAAAACCAATGGAATCATCAGGCCTTGGCCCCCGGCACCTGTTGGACCAGGGCGCTGATCCAATCCTCCAGGTTCCGGTACTTATCGGGGCGCTGCTCGCTGACCTCGAAGACCGGCACATGTGACTTGCGAGCCTCAGCAGCCAGCTCCTTGGAGGTTCGATTGACTTCTTGGGTGTTAAGGACCAACATGTCCAAGCGTCCGGATGCCAGCAAATGACGGAAGGCCACCAGGTCCTCAGGTGAGGGCTCGCTCTCGTTGGCGGCCGCCCGCAGGTAACCCTCGGGGGTCAGATCCTCCATGCCCAGATCATGGCAAAGATAGTAGGCTGCCGATTCCGTGGCCGCGTAGTGCCGTCCCTGGGTCTGTTTGCGCGTATCGGCAATCAGATTGTCCAGCCAGGCCTGTCGATCTTGCCAGTCCTGGTAGGCCTTATCAAAATCGGCATCACGGCCTGGGCGCAGCTGCCGGTATGCCTCATGCACGGCCTTGGCTGCTGCCCTCCTGTCTTGGGAGGAGAACCAGAGATGGGGGTTGTCGCCGGTCTTGCGCCCTGACGCCTTGGATACGTCCACCAGCTTGGCCTGCCCGGTTTCCGCGGCCTTGGCAGCCCAGTCGTCGATGCCGGCCCCGTTGACGATGACCAGGTCTGCGCGACTGATTCGGGCGATGTCCGCCGTTGTCGGCTCATAGTCATGGGCGTCAGTGGAGGTGTTGCTCAGAATGGTATCCACCCGGGCCTGGTCGCCGCCCAGATCCACGGCCAAGGACTGCCATTGGTTGATGCTGGCCACCACCTGCAGAGGGCCGGATCCTTTGGACGACGAGGACGATTCGCTCTTTCCGCAACCTGCCAGACAGGTCAGCAGGATCAGTCCGGCCAGAAGGGCGGCGACCAAGGTACGAGTCCGGCGGAGGCGTGGGCTGCTGGCTTGCATGAATGGGGAGTTCCTTTCTGGCGACGGCACGGGACGGACCTGCCACCAGGCCCGCCGACCGTTACTGAGATTGATTATCAATAAATCTACCATAGACGAACCCATGACCGGAAGCTGTAGAGGCGGTCTGGGCGAGAATGCGAGAATGAATGACTTCTCAAATGGCAGCCGTGCGACCGGATACTCCCTATACTGAACTGCGGATGTATTTTGGCTGGAAGGAATGGCATGGGTGCATGGCTGGCAAGGATCCATCTGACCCAGGGGTGGCTACCTGCGTCACTATTTTCGCTGACAGCCCTGGCCCTGATCGTGCTGGCGCTGACCGGACTGACGCACGGACGCTGGCGGACTCTGCTGCGTCAAGTGGCCATTGCCCTAGGCATAGGAGCCTTGGGACTGTTGGCCACCTGGCTAGTCTCCGACGTCTTTATGCTCTTCGGCGTCTCCCTGGGCTGGATGGTCATCATCAGCGTGGCCTTGGGATTTCTCGCAGTGGGGTTTGCTGTCTGCATCCTGATCACTGCACGTGGCTGGCGCCGGATTCTTGCCGCCCTGACCGTCCTGCTCTGCCTGCTGTCCACCGGGCTTCGAGTGGATATCATCTACGGGGAATTCACCACTCTGGGGTCCCTGTTCAGTGTCTCCCTCTACCCCGACTACAGCGGCCATAAGGCAGCCAGACCGGCCATGAGCGTAGCCCAGTGGCGATCCTTGGCCTCACGGGGCGAGCTGCCCTCACATCCCAGCGTCGGCCGCTCCTACAGCATACGCATCCCCAACAGCCGCTCCCGATTCGCAGCACGGCCGGCTGATATCTACCTGCCGCCCGCCGCCTTGAGCGACAAGCCGCCCGCGCTGCCTGTGTTCGTTCTTCTGGCCGGTCAGCCCGGAAGCCCCGACCGTCTCTTCACTGCCGGTGCCATTCCAGCCATGATGGATGCCTATGCCGCCCAGCACGACGGCCTGGCACCAGTGGTGGTCTCCCCCGACCAAAACGGTGCATCCTCTCACAACAGCCTGTGCGTGGACTCACCCGTCTATGGGAAGGCCGAAACCTACCTGAGCAGTGATGTTCCCGCCTGGATCCGCGCTGAACTGCCCGTCGCCAGCCAGCCCCGGCAATGGGCCATCGGCGGATTCTCCCAGGGCGGGACCTGCTCCACCCAGCTTGGGGCACGGCATCCCAATGTCTACGGAAACATGCTCCCAGCAGACGGAGAGCTGGAACCGACCCAGGGTCGGCAGGAGCAGATGATCCGCGACTACTTCGATGGCGACCGAAAGCGCTTCCTGGCCCAGGTACCGGCCAGGGCCATGCTGGAGCGGGCACCATCCCGCCAGCTTCTGTTCACCGCGGCCGGGTCCAATGATAAGGAGTCCCAGCACAACATGATGGTCATCGCCAAGGCCGCCAACCGGTCAGGCATGAAGGTACGGGCCGTCATCACCCAAGGGTCGGGCCATGACTGGCATACAGTCAAGACCGCTTGGAAACCCGGACTGGAGTGGGTGGGCGAAGCCATGGGACTAGGGCCTATGTCCCGACCAATTGAAGATTTTCCGAACATTATCGAAACACACATCGGTTGAACCGCCGGCAGGTCAGAGCGTCCAAACCGATAAGCAGAAAGAGCCGCCGCAATCATGGAGACAACACATAAGGGATCCGGACTGATGGAGCCTTCGGCCAAGACCGTGCTTCTGCGGGACCTGACCCGGTGGGTCAGACGTCACGCTCTTGCACTGGCTTTCAGCCTTGCACTGATCCTGCTCAACCTGATCAGCTGGCTACTGATCTGGCTGCTGCGCATCCCCGGCAGAACACGGCTGGGCATGCCGCTGTCCGACCTGATCATTCACCAGGTTCCTCATCCGGTCCACAACCAGGGTCGTCCCTCACTACTGGTTCAGTTCGCACGGCTGCTGGTATCCTTGGTCATCACCCCTGGCCCACTGCAACTGGTCATAGATGTGGCCCTGGTCCTGGTCATGCTGTGCATCGCTGAGACCCGACTCGGTCGCAGGCGCACCGTGTTGGCAGCGGTCATCAGCGCCATAGGCGGCGCGGCTGTCGGGCTGATCATCTGCACCCTGATCAATGCCCTCCAGGATCACTGGGGCTGGTTCATCCGAGTGCCCATGACGCTCAGCCCCATCATCCTGGTGGTCGGATCCCTGATGGCCTCCATCCCCTTCAGCGACTTCCTCTGGCGGCGCAGGATCGCCACCATAGGCTACACGGCCTTGATATTGATAGTGCTGTATACCGGTAACCCCGGCTACTATTGCGCCCTGGCGGCAGCACTGATCGGCCACCTGACCGGCCACCTCTGGCACGGACCGGTCCAGGATGCCAATCCGCATGGCCATAGCGGCTCCTATGAGACCCGCCACCTACTGGGAGCCATTTCCACGGTTCTGGCTCTTGGCCCCCTGGTCACCGTCTCCTCCAGGATCCGTGCGGGATTCTTCACCCCGCTGGGCATGTTCCTGGGTTCGGACCCTGGCGGCAGTGCCACACTGTCACGCTGCCTGGCCGAGAACAACCAGGCCAGCTGCTATGCCCAGTATGGTCTGGTCGCCGGCCGAGCACCCACCGGCGTCTCGTCCCTGATCATGCCCACCCTGGTACTGCTGGTGGTGGCTTGGGGCATCTACCATGGCCGCCGGATTGCCGCTGTCACAGGTCTGGTCCTCAACACCCTGACCATCGTCCTGGCCGTGCTCTATTTCCTGGTCTTCCCCCTGACCATCGGCGATGGCCTGTCGCGAGTCATCCACCACGGAGCCCTGCCCTCCCTGCTGATCATCACCCTGCCGCCGCTGATTCTCAACTGGTTCCTGGCACGCAACCTGCGCATCTTCCTAGTGCGAACCAAGACCTCGCGCCTGCAGGTGGGCTGGGCAGCCATTGTCCTGGCCTTTCTGGCCACAGCCATGGGTTATCTGGCCTTCACTGCCGCAAGCCCCGGATCCTTCCACCCCTGGCCCACCACCGGCAGGGCACTCTCCCAGCTGCCCGAACTCTACCTGCCCAATGGAGTGGCCTCGCGCTTCCGCCCAGCCCTGACACCGCGCACACCCACCGGAATCATCGTCAGCCACGGGGTTGGACTGATCTTCTGGCTGGTGGTCCTGGTGGTTCTGCTCTCCTGGATGCGCAGCTCGGTCATCCAGAACGGCAACGAGCGCCAGGAGGCCGATCGGCTGGTCGAGTACGGGGGCGAGAGCATGTCCTTCATGACCACCTGGGAGGGCAACAGCTACTGGTTCTCGCCCAGCGGTCGGTCGGCCATTGCCTACCGGCTTTTGCACGGCATCGCCCTGACCACCACTGGCCCATTCGGCGACACTGACGAGTATGCGGACGATCTGGACGAATTCACCCGTTTCTGCAACGCCCATTCCTGGTCGCCGGTCTTCTACAGCGTCCACAAGCCTCAGCGCGATCTGCTTGCCTCTCGTGGCTGGTCCACCCTGACAGTCGGCTCGGAGATGGTGGTCACCCCCAGTCTTTGGCAGACCAAAGGCAAAAAGTGGCAGGACATTCGCACAGCCATCAACAAGGCCAAGCGCGACAAGATCACCGACGTGTTGACCACATTCAACGATGCCTCCTGGGATGTCCAGTCGCAGATCGTGGACATCTCCGAGCAGTGGGCCGAACTCAAGGCCCTGCCCGAGATGAAGTTCACCCTGGGTGGCCTGGATGAGCTGAGGGACCCGCGCATGGCCATCCTCTACGCCGTGGACGACCAAGGCAAGGTGTTGGCCGTGACCAGCTGGATGCCCACCTACCGCCAGGGTCAGGTGATCGGCTGGACCCTGGACTTCATGCGACACAGGACCGACAGCCCCAATGGAATCATGGAATTCCTGATAGCACGGATGGCCGAGCGGCTGCGCGACCAGGGCACAGCGGAATTCATGAGCCTATCGGCCGCTCCCCTGGCCGGCATGGACAGTAGCGAAGACGATGACGATGATCAGAGCGAAGATCGGACTGCCTTCCTGCAGCACGCCCTGCATCTGGTGGCCGACCTGATGGAGCCGGCCTATGGCTTCCGCTCGCTCTTCTTCTTCAAGAAGAAGTTCCAGCCCAGCGAACACCCGGTCTATATCTGCTATCCCGACCCGGCCCAGTTGGCCCAGATCGGACTGGCTGTAGTCCAGGCCTACCTGCCCAATCTCAAGGCTTCGCAGGCCTGGGATGCCATCAAGACCATCATGCCCAAGGGCCGGGAGGATCACTGACATCCGCCTGATCGGATTGATCACGACAGCTGCTGCACAGCCCGTAGACCTCCAAGGTGTGTGAGGAGACTGTAAAGCCATGTTCAGCCGCCACGGCCTTCAGCCAGCCATCATCGGGCGGGCTGATTTCGACGGTCCTGCCGCAGCGCTCACAGACCAGATGATGGTGGTGCCTACGCTGGGCCAGGCAGACCCGGTAGAGGCGGATGCCTCCATGCTCAATGCAGTCCAGGCTGCCGGACATATGCAGGGAGCCCAGCTGACGATAGACCGTGGCCAAGCCGATTCGCTGGCCCGAATCCCGAAGAAGCCTGTGCAGCTCCTTGGCTGAGACGAAGTCGTTCTGGGCCTGAAGAACTCTCCAGATGGCGTTCTTCTGCCGCGTCTGGCGGCCGACGGATGAGCCAGCGTTCATGATTAGACACACTCCTTGGGCTCCACCAAGCCTACATCCGGATTGCCGGGACGGATGTGAGGATTCGGTTCAGTCCAGGTCGGACCAGCAGCCTGTGGCCTCCAGGTCCTGGGCTGTCTGCTCCGGATCGTCGGTCAGCACCGTCAGGTGCCCCATCTTGCGGTCGGTGCGCACTTCAGCCTTGCCGTAATCATGCAGGAACCATTCGGGATGTTCACCCAGCAGCTTCCTGACCGGAGCCACATGCTGGCCAAGAACATTGACCATGACCGCAGGGCTGAGCAGGCGAGGATTGGGCAGGGGCCACCCAGCTATGCCCCGGACGTGGGCGTCGAACTGGTCCATGGAGCAGGCCTCGATGGTGTAGTGACCGGAGTTATGGGGGCGCGGAGCCAACTCGTTGACCACCAGACCGCCGTCGGGCATGACAAAGAGCTCAAGGGCCAAGGTCCCGGCCAGCTTGAAGCCGTCAGCCAGAGTCAGGGCCATGTCACGCGCCCGGTCAGCCATCTCAGGCTCGACCTTTGCCGGCGCCAGAGTCATGTGGAGGATGTTGTGACGATGCTCGTTGCGCACCATGGGGAAGGTCACATAATCCTTCCCGTTGCCTGAAACCAGTATGGAGGCCTCGAAGGCAAAGTCCACGAACCCCTCCAGCACGGAGGGCGGGAAGTCCCGACCCTTCATCCGCGCCTGCAAGGCCTGCAGATCCTCCTTTGTGCGCAGGACCGCCTGACCATGGCCGTCATAGCCGCCGGTTCGTGTCTTGAGCACAGCGGGCATTCCCAGCTCCTTCAGGGCTGCGTCAAGCTGATCAAGGCTGTCAACCTGCCTCCAAGGGGCCGTATCGATGCCATGGCGGTTGATGAAGGTCTTCTCGTGAACGCGGTCCTGAGTGACCCTGAGCAGGTCGGTCCCCTGGGGGATGGCCACACGGTCCCTCACCTGATCCAGTGCGTCGGCGTCAACGTTCTCGAATTCGTAGGTGAGTACATCGCTGCGTTCGGCAAGCCGCTTGAGGGCCTCGAGGTCGCCATAGTCGGCCGTCTCCTGAAAATCGGCGACCTGGGCCGCGGGAGCATCGGGCGTGGGATCCAGCACACCGATGCGGAATCCGTGGTAGCGGGCGCTCAGAGCCATCATCCGTCCCAGCTGGCCGCCGCCCACGATCCCGATGACGGATCCCGGCTCCAAGTGATCGATTCTTCCCTTGGTTTCCTCAGACAAGCTTGGCATTGGAAGCCTCCACGGATCGAGCCAGCTCAGCGCGGTAGTCATCCAGAGCCTGAGCCAGCCTTGGATCATTGATGGAGAGGATCGAAGCCGCCAACAGACCGGCGTTGGTGGCTCCTGATGCGCCTATGGCCGTGGTCGCCACAGGAATGCCGGCAGGCATCTGCACGATGGACAGGAGTGAATCAACCCCGCTCAGTGCATGGGACTTTACTGGCACCCCGATGACCGGCAGCGTTGTCTGAGCCGCTACCATCCCCGGCAGATGGGCTGCTCCTCCAGCCCCGGCGATGATGACCCCTATCCCCTGGCTCCGGGCCTGATGTGCGAACTCCGCCATGCGCCCGGGTGTGCGATGGGCGGATATGACCTCCTTGCTGTAGACGATAGCGAACCGGTCCAGCATCCGACAGGCTTCCTTCATCGTCTCCCAGTCGCTCGATGATCCCATGATCACTGCGACGCGTGCCCCTTCATGTGTATTGTCAGCCATTGGCCCTCCAATGTTCATGCACATCCGATACTACGCAAGGCCAGGGAGAAGCCGACCAATCGTGACGGTCCTATGAATGTAAGGGCCGGGCCTGGTGAACATCGGGCCTTCAACGGCTCCAAACCACTGCCTCAGATTTAGAATCATTGGATTGCATTACGAAAACAGACAGGAGGGTTATGGGCAAGCTTCTGGACAGCATCGACTCCCCACAGGATCTGAAGGTTCTCTCCCTGGAAGAGCTGGATCGACTGGCCGACGAGATCCGTCAGCTGCTGATCCGCTTCTGTCGACGTCACGGCGGCCACCTGGGCTCAAACCTGGCCACCATCGAGCCCATCATCGCCCTGCACTACGTCTTCGATATGCCTCACGATCACCTGATCTTCGACGTCTCCCATCAGGCCTACACCCACAAGATCCTGACCGGTCGGCGCCGGGCCTACACGGACCCTGAGTCACAGGAGGATCTGTCCGGATTCACCTCACCCAAGGAGAGCCCCTACGACGACTTCATGCTGGGGCACACCGGCACCTCCATCGGCCTGGCCTGCGGGATGGCCGCCCAGCGGGATGCGACCGGAGGCAGGGCCAACATCATCGCCTTCATCGGGGACGGCTCCCTGAGCAGCGGGCCGGCATTTGAAGGGCTGGACTGGGCCGCAGAACAGGGCGGCAACCTGATCATCGTGGTCAATGACAACGAAATGTCCATCGCTGAAAACCACGGGGGGCTCTACAAGAGCCTGGCGGCCCTGCGTGCCAGCGGGGGACGCAGCTCAAACAATCCCTTCCGCGCCCTTGGATTGGACTACTGCTACGTGGAGGAGGGCAACCGAATTGCGGATCTGATCGAGGCCTTCCGTCAGGTCAAAGACACTGACCATCCGGTGGTGGTTCACATCCACACCCGCAAGGGCCTGGGGCTGGGCCAGGGCAGCCAGGGGCGAATCGGCCCGACTTCCCTGCCTGATTTGCCAGCTGAAGGTCCGGTGGAGGCCAACCACTGGCAGGACGGCTTGGACTCTCTGGACCGTTTACCCAACTCACGAAAGACCTACGGAAGAATGGCCATGCAGGCCCTGGAGGCCAGGTTCCCGCAGGAGCCGGGCCTGACGGTCATCTCCCCCGCCACGCCGCTGTCCAACGGTATCGATCCAGACTTCCGCCAGCGGGCCGGAAACCACTACCGGGACGTGGGCATCGCCGAATCCCATGCGATAGCCTATGCCGCGGGCATCGCCAAGGCCGGAGGCACGCCTGTAGTCGCCACCTCAGCCACCTTCTTCCAAAGGGCCTACGACCAGATCGAGCAGGAGATGGCCTTGAACGGCAGTGCGGTGACCCTGCTGTTCTTCTCCACCGGAGTGGCCAAAACCGACGCTACACATTCCGGCACAGCCGACATGGTCATGATGCGAGGCATCCCCGGACTGACCTGCCTAGCTCCGACCAGCGGGGCCGAGTTTTTGGACATGCTGGCCTGGGCCACGGGTCCGGCCCGGCAGCCGGTGGTCATCAGGGTACCCGGCGAGCGCACGCTGGCGACTGAACGCGCAGGCAAGCCGATAGCGCCAGCGACCTCCGATCCCACCTTCGGAGGCCAGCCTTGGGATCGTTACCGCATCCTGCAACAAGGTAGGACAGTGGCCTTGCTGGCTCTCGGCGATGCCCTGCCCCTAGGCCGTGACCTGGCTGATTCCTTGGAAGCATCCACGGGACTGAAGCCCACACTGGTGGACCCACATCGCTATGACCGCTTGGACGAGCAGACCCTGGATGCCCTGGCCAGCACTCACTCCTTGGTGGCTACCATCGAGGACGGCCAGTTGGACGGTGGCTGGGGCCAAGCCGTGGCTGCATACTACGGACCTTCCCAGATCCGCACCCTGGCCTTTGGAGCGGCCAAGGAGTTCAACGACCGGGTCTCCCGGGCTACCCTGTTGGAAAGATACGGTATGACCGTTCCTGCAATGACCCAAGCCATATCGGATGCCCTTGTCGACCGGGCTTCATAGATCTGACCCGCCGGTGGACACAGGCGGGTACAATGAAAGGGTTTGGCCCCGTAGCTCAGCTGGATAGAGCAACTGACTTCTAATCTGTAGGTCGAGAGTTCGAATCTCTCCGGGGTCACTAGTCGAACCAATCCCGTAGCCTGGCAAAAATCCGGCTGCCGGCATCGCACATTTGCTTGTTTACGTCACGACACCCGCAGGATGCCATGCGCGCCTTTTTCAGCCAGGCTCATGACGTGATTGACTATGGAATAGTCGCCAGGCTGATCGACCTTGAGCTCTACAAAGCCGCCTTGGGCCGGCAGCAGGGGCAGGACCTGGGCTCCGGCTGATGAGGATGAGGCAGCGGCGGAATTTCCTCGAGAACCTCCACCGATCAGATAGCGGCCCTCGGTCCAGACCGTGTCGAACTGGGTTCCCACGATATGGAAGGACAGCGGCTGGTTGGGTCCGGCATCCAGAACCCAGATGCGGACCCTTTGCCCCTTCCCCAGTTTGAGCGGATGGGCGTCATATTGAAAGGCCCGTCCATTGAAGGTCATAATGTCCGGGCTCATGGCCGCTACCTTTTCGGGATCGGCAGTCCCTCCATTGGTTCCCAGATAAATTTCAGACTGAACCAGAACATACTCCGCAGCCACTGGCGGTAGGGTGCCGTCATCCACGACCACCGCCCCATACATGCCGTTGGCTATGTGGTTTGACGTGGGGTCGCTGCTGCAGTGGTACATCCAAATGCCAGCCCGATCAGCGGTGAAGGTGTACAGGAGCTCCTTGCCTGGCTCTATATTGCGCATCATGGTCTGGGGGACGGCCGGACCGGCATGAAAATCAATGGAATGACTCATGCTGCCCTTGTTCCTGATGGTGACTTCAAAGGTGTCTCCCACCCGGCCTCTGAGCACCGGACCCTGAGCCAGGGGCCGCGACCCCTTATCGCGTGGATCGCTCGCGTCGTCGAAGCTCCAGACCGTGCGCTCAAGCCCTGCCGCCACCTGCTCCTTGCGCTCTTTGACCTCCAGCGTGTACTTTCTGGTTCCTTCCTTCCCCTGGTCATCCAAGGGTGGAAGAGCCGCCTTGGCCGGGTCGCTCTTCTCGGCCTGCAACTTGAGCTTGGCGGCTGATGGGACATGGTCTTGGGCTGTCTTCCCAGTGGAGAACTGACCTTGCTCAGCAACAGTTCCGCCCTGTGTTTCGACCTTGAGCTCCATGCCCATCTGGCGATGTCCTGCCAGTGAGCACCATCCCAAGGTATCCGCACCTAAGACCCCCACGTCGACCGAGACGCTCTGACCTACAGGGACGGATCCTGTGCTCTTGCCATTGGCGAAAACCAGGTCGTGCCGCTGATCTCCGGTGTTGCGAAAATCCACAACCAGCCGGTCGCCTGCCTTGATGGTGATGGCATCCGGCACAAAAGCCATCCCCTTTACCCTGATTGAGGCTCTGCTGGTGTGACCAGTCGGCCGCACGCCCTTCGACGATGCCTCCTGAACGCCCCCGGCACTGGGCGCTGCCCCGACCGAAACAGCCAGCGTCGGCCGCAGGGCCATCACAATCACGGCGGCCACCAGGACCAGCACAGTAGCCGAGGTGGCAATCAGGTCCAACCTCACTGCCAGGATCCCCGCGCGTTCGTTTTGCGAGCCCTTGGGCTGGCGCCGACGGTAACGCTTGGATGCCAGAACCTGCTTGCCACGAGCAACCAGATACACCACGGTGAGCATCATGGAGAGAATTCCCAGAACATTCAGGAGGTTTCCCGCCTTCCACAAGGGTGTGTAGAGCCGGATGGCCCCAATGAGCCGGATCAGCAAGCCAATCTGCATAAGCGCCCAGGCACCCCAAAGGAGGGGATGGAACGGCAGAGGCCTGCGAATGACCGAGGGGACGATCATGCAGACATGGGCGATGACCATGGTCATGATGAATCCCACAGCCAGCGCGTGCAGTGCCATGTCGCCCCAGTAGGTGCTGGAGTCCAGGGGTGCCACCATCCAGATGAGGGCAGCCAGCAGTCCCCAGGCATAGGCCGACAACATGCAGGTGCCCATGAATCCCGGCAGGCCGCCATGACGGAAGGTGCCCTTGGCCACATCATGACTGGCCATGACCAGGAGGAGCAGGCCCAACGACAGTCCCAGAAGCGGATAGCCAACCGAAGGCGCCATGGCTTGGATCGGCAGCATCAGGACAGTCAGGAGGCTGAGCCCCAAAATTCCCGATTCAAGACGAATATCCGAAAAGACCGCCCTGGCCAGCTCCACCCGCTCCCCCACGATGGTCAGAATCAGAAAGAAGAGCCAGTTTGGAGCCAGAACCGAGGCATCCAATCCTGTGACCCAGCCAGCGGCACCGACCAGACCCACCAGGGATCCGAGAACCTGTATGAGTACCTCTGCAGAAGGCTGCCGACGCCAGATGGCCAAGTACATGGCCGTCAGAACCAACATGGACAAAGTCCATGGAATTCCGCCAACAAGCTCCACCTTGACCCATGCAGGGGCAGCAGCGCGGCTTGAAACCAGCAATGACAACAGGCAGAGCAGAGACCCCAGCAGACCCAAGGCAGGAGCCAAGAATCCCCACGTAGGTTTGCTGGATCCGCCGCTGCGGTAGGCCACTGCCCTCTCTAGGCCAATGGCAGCGCCCAAAAACCCATAGACCATGAGCCCGCCGTGCAGATCAGCCAGGGGCACCCTGTCTGAAGAGTGGATCAGATCCGCGCGGATCAGCGCCGCTACAAGACCAAGCAGCGCAGCCAGACCTGCGCCGATGAGGAGGACCATTCTGGATCTGGGCACGGCCATTCTGCCGCCGGACTTACGCATCTTCTGGTCATCCTGCATGAGTCTGTCCGCCTTGTCCTGGGTTGATAATTAATTTGATAGTTATACAATTTAATCGATGAGTCAGGAAATTCAAGCCGCAGCCAAGCGCAGAAGCGGAGAGGAAATCCGCTCTGCAATCTTGGATTACCTTCACACGGCGGCCGAACAGACCGGTACAGGTCTGACCACACAGCAGATCGGAGCAGCCTTCGGCATCCATCCCACGACTGCTCGTTTCCACCTTGAACGTCTGGTCGAACAGGGTGAAGCGGTCCGCCAGAGAAACGACAGTGACGGTCAATCAGCCGGTCGAGGCAGACCGGCTGTCATATACTCCGCCACATCCACAAGCCACGCCCAGGAGGATATGATCTCCTCGCTCTGCATGGCTCTGGAGACCGCCTGCCCCGACACTGGCAGCAGGGATAGAGCTGCACTGAAAGCAGGTCAGGTCTGGGGCCGTGCCCTGGTAAGACAAAGCAGGGCGAATGCGGAAAAGGGCGTGTCATCGAGCATGACGCAGACACTGTTGGACATTCTGGCCACCCTGGGGTTTGCGCCGGTTACGGCAGAACCGGATTCAGCGAGTCTGTATCTGGCCTCATGCCCTTTCTTGGACAACGTCAGCAGCCATCCCATCATCTGCACAATCCATCTGGGCATGGTCCAAGGAATCGTGGAAGGCAGTAGCAAGGCGGCCAAGGATAAAAAAGCCAGTGTGCGGCTGAGACCTCTGTCCTCACCAAAAGGATGCTTCCTGAAAGTAGCCAAAGCAGACAGTCGATCAAAAAGGAGAGTAAAACAATGACCTACGTGATTGCCCAGCCCTGCGTGGACGTCAAGGACAAGGCCTGTGTGGACGAATGCCCGGTGGACTGCATCTACGAGGGCCCCAGGAACCTGTACATCAATCCCAATGAATGCATCGACTGCGGCGCCTGCGAGCCCGTCTGCCCTGTGGAGGCGATCTTCTATGAAGAGGATCTGCCGGAGGAATGGACCTGGTTCAAGGATGCCTCCGAAGACTTCTTCGCCCAAGTCGGTGATGCCGGCGGCGCCCAGGCCCAGGGACCCTACGATCACGACCATCCACAGGTCGCCGCCCTGCCCCACCAGGATAATTTCGTCTGTGTCCAGCCGGAATCGCGCGGCCAGCGCGCGGTTTGGGTCCGTAAAGACCAAATGGCATGAAGGCCGGTTCAAGCCAGGACGATCACCTGGTCTTCCCAGACTTTCTGGACCGCCCTGTGGAGGAAGCCGCCCGTCTGCTTTTGGGCTGCCTGATCATCCGGGACTACGAGTCGGAAGGAAAACAGGCCAGGGTACGGATCGTGGAAACCGAAGCCTACGATCAGAATGATCCGGCAAGCCATGCCTACCATGGACAATCGGCCCGCAATGCCGCTCTCTTCGGCCCCAGCGGACACATGTATGTCTACTTCACCTATGGCATGCACTACTGCCTGAACATCTCCTGCCAGCAGGACGGGTTCGGCGCCGGTGTGCTGATTCGGGCCTGCCAGCCAGTGCAGGGTCTGGATCTTCTGCGCATCCACAGGCACGGACATCACCCGGACCGGGAACTGACCAACGGTCCCGCCAAGCTCTGCCAGGCATTGGACATTGACAAGCGCTACTACGGCCATGACCTTAGAAAACCGCCCATCCGTCTGGCAGCTGGCGGACTGGCCCAGGACGAGACCATCACGGCAACGCCACGAATAGGCATATCCCACGCCAAGGAGACTCTGCGAAGGTTCGTCGTCACAGGCAATCCCTACCTGTCTCGATAAGTGAGCGACAATGCTTCACTTTTGGCTCGCACTGTCTAAAAGAGTGGCTTATCACTGAATGAAGCGTGACTCGACACAGCTCTGGAAGCGGACAAGCGAGAGCATGACGGCAGCCAGCAGAGCGATGATCAGCATGCCCATGAAACTGCCGGTCACCGGATCCAGGCCAAACACTGTTGAGAAAGCCTTGAAGACCCAGGTGGATGCCGTAAAACCAAGGCTGGTGGTGGCTGAAAAGACCCCCATGACCAGCGGATAGCGCTTGTGCTCAGTCAGATTGGACAGATAGTAGGGGCAGGTGGCCATATTGATGGCACTGCCCGAACCAATCAGAAATGCCGATAAACAAACCAGCGGGAACGAGTGAGTGGTCAGAAAGAGCAGGGCGCCCAAGGCCATCAAAAGGAAGGCGACCGGAATGGTCCATTGCCGGCATACCCGCTTGATGGCGTTGATGCTAAGCCCGATCACAACCGAGGAACCCGTGTTGAACATCAGAGCCACCCCGGCTGCACTGGTGCCGCCCAAACCATACTTGGCTATGTATACCGCGAGCTTGTTGTACAGGACGGCGACCAGGAAAATGCTCAGAAACCCAATGAGAATACAGGAAATGGTAGCCCACCAGCATTGTCCGCTTTTTTTAGACGACGATGCCTCAGATCTTACGGCCTTTTCCGACTCCTCTTCGACGGCGCCGACCCCAGGAACCATGAAGATGACCAAGACCAGGGCAGGCAAGGCCAGAAAATAGAGCCAATAGTTGTGCAGCCACCCTCCCTTGGCCAGCACACCGCCCAGGGCAAGGACCAGCATGGAAGAGCCATCCTGAACAGCCAAGACCAGCCCCATCAGCGCCGCCAACTGCTTCCCGCAGAAGAACCTGGCCGACAGGCTGGGCAGAACTGTAGTGGCGATACCCACGCCGAACCCGACAACCAAAGCAAACACAAGCAGCTGGCTTACGCTGCTGTGCACAACAAGGGGCATCAAGCCACCCAGAGCGACACACAGACAGCTGATGCAAGCAGCGGTTCTGAAACTCATTCTGGTCAAGAGCTGGCCAAACAACAGAGCTGAAACTATAGCTGCCGAAGAGCCGATGGAAACCACCGACTCGACGGTGGAAGGATCGGCGCGAGGAAAGGATGTCTGAATGGCCGCCACGGAAGGAGAGATGATGGAGTCAAACCGCGACATGATGGCCAAGGCCATGATTCCGACCAGAACCCCAATGTTCCGTCTGGCCAATATCCCTGTGTGCTTGGGCTTAGACGCGCCTTGGGCTGGTTCCATCGTTCTTGGACTCCCTCTGAATATCAGCGGCACCATATGGTTGATGGAGGGCAGTCTACTCCAGCAACAGGGCCATGCCAACCAAAACAACCAGGAAAAGCAGATTAAGCGAGGTATAGATCTTCAGGTAATCGCCTTTCTTGTCAGGGTACTGCTTGACCACAGCCTTATAGGAGATCAGCGAGGCCATTGAAGCGACCAGGGTGCCGAGCCCGCCCAGGTTGGTACCCAGAATGATTGGGCGCCAGGCTGTCGAAAAACCTGAGACCAGCAGGGCAGTGGGCACATTACTGATGACCTGGCTGCACAGGACCGAGGTAATCAGAGGGTGGATATTGACCAAGCCGCTGACCAGGTTGTAGAACTGGGGAATCCTTCTGGCATTGCCTATGAAGATGAAGAAAGCCACGAAGGTCAGCAGCAGTCCCCAATCCACATGCAGAAAGACCCGCCTGTCACAGATCAGAAAGGTCACTGCCACCACCAGAACCATGGCCCACTGGGGAATCAGCTTGGCCACACCGAGCAGGCAGACAAGAAAGAGCAGGAGGTAGACGGTGATGCGCCATCCGCTGGACTGCTGCATCTCCTTGACCTGAGGCTGTATGCCCTCCTCCCTGGGCGCTAGTATGCTGCGGCGAATCTCTTGCGCATCCATGCCTTCAAACTTGTTCAGATGTTGATTCCTGAAGATGAACCAGCAGCACAAGAAGAGCATCAGGGCTGCAGCCAGGGCATAAGGCGCCATGAGGAGGAGGAACTCACCGGCAGGCATCTCGGAGCGGGCCTTGAGGTATAAGTTATGAGCATTGCCGATGGGCGTCAGCATGCTGCCCACATTGGCACCCAGGGTCATCAGGGTGACGATCAGCAGGGCATGGTTTTCCAGGCCAGCCATGATGAGAACAGCAATGGCGAAGGGTACGAAGGTGACCAGGGCTACATCGTTCGTGATGAACATGCTGGAGAAGAAAGGCAGGGAAACCAGCACCAAGGCCAGGCCCCGCACCGAGCGGACACGACTCAGCAAGCCGGCGCCAATGGCATGGAAGACCCCGATGCGCTGAAATCCGCAGACCACCATCATGAGGGATCCCAGCTGGGTGAGGGTATTGACGTGGATGTAGCCCAGATACTGCCGGTCGGGAGGAATGAGGATGCAGGATACGAGAGCGATGACTGCCGCGACGACCAGGACGGTTTCGTTCTTCAGCAGTCCGATCACCCGATGTTGCATGGTCACCTCCGGCGAACGAATTCCTCACTTAGTTTACGCGCCCGCCCATGGCTTACAGGGCCTCTCCTGGCGCTATTTTCCGCCCCTAAGACCAAGGTCGGGACACTCGGCGCTACTGGTTGCTGGCCTGCCTAGTCCCGACTTTTGATCCTTGTCGGATACGCATAGAGTCGGATCCTTATAAGGCATGGAAAGGGGTCCTGCGAATCAGTGCATTCGCGGGACCCCTGTCAGTCGGCAATATTACTTGTCATTCATTCGTTCCGGATCGGGAATCAGATAGGACAGCGCTAGGGCGATCAGCACCAGCAGGCCGCCGCCGATCATGGCGGCAACATAGCCGGTGCGGGCTCCCCCGGACGTCGCCAGGCCGCTCATGAATGCGTAGAGGACCGCATAGCTCAGGCCTGAGCCCAGGTTGAAGGCTCCGGCGTTGAGTCCCGGCAGATAACCAGTGTTGTCCGCAGGAGACAGGACCACACCCAGACCATTGAGCATGATGTTGGCTGTCCCCGCATAGGAGACGCCCAGGATCAGAGAGAGGGTCACCAGGCTCCAGATGCTTGGAGCAAGACAGACGTAGATGCCAAAGACCAGTCCCAGCACGCTGACCAATTGACCGACTCTCAGAACCTTGAGATAGCCGAACCGCGAGGCGAGCATCCCGGCCACTGGGCCAAAGACCAGACCGACCAGGGCATATGGGGTCAGCGTCGCAAAGGAGACGATGCTGGCCTTCAAGCCGACGCCGACCTCGCCATCCTGAGCAAGCGCCGGAACGATCCCGTTCATGATGGCGAAGACACCGACCATGGTGGTAAGAGTCGTCAGCAGTAGGCCCCAGGTGCGCCGCTGCTTGAGGTAGGTGGTGGTGACCATGGGTGCCGACGTAGTGCTTTCGACTTTCCAGAAGATCATGAAGAAGACCGCAGCAACCAGGATCTCGACGACTACCAGGATCCAGCGCGCCTGAGCCAGCTTCTCGACCTCGTTGATAGCCAGGTAGGCCGCCAGGAAGGCTATGCACAGGAAGACCACGCCGGCCCAGTCCATGCGGGGACGATCGTCTGCATAGCTCTCGCGGGCGAAAACTGCTACTAGGAGGACAGCAATCACTGCAATGGCCACCATGAACCAGAAGACCGACCGGAAGCCGAAGGTGCCGGCCAGCCAACCGCCTAGGATGGCATCCACGCCTCCGATGCCGCCGTTGACCGCCGTCAAAACGGCCATGAGCTTGGCGTAGCGGGCCTCATCGGTCACTTCGGCATGCAGCATGATCAGGGTCATGGGTACGACCGGACCGGCCACTCCTTGAATGACGCGCCCAATCATCAGCATCGTCACATTGGGAGCCAGAGCGGAGACCACGCATCCCAGCGCCGTCAGGCTCAGCATGCCCAGCAGCACCTTCTTGCGGCCGGCCAAATCGCCCAGCCGAGGCAGGAAGAGGGAGAAGACGGCACAGGAGGTGAAGAACACCGTTTGTGTCAGACCAATGCTGGAGCTGCTGGCATTGAGCTCGGTTTCCATGGTCGTTAGGGCCGGCGAGAGCATGGAGGCGTTGAGCTGGAAGGCGAAGACGGCGGCCATCAGGGCCGTCATCAAGGCGACAATAGAAGCGCCAGAGCCACCAGCGGTCTTGGCAGCGGGCTTGTCGGTCTTGGGTGCGGCTGCGTTCGAAGTCTTCATTGATTTCATCCAATCGTGGTGATGGCCTTGACCACCAGGTCCCAGAATCCCTGGAAGTCCAGCTTGACAGCCACCTGGGTGTGACAGTCCTCAGCAGAGGGCTCAGGGCCGCGCAGATCGGCCACAGTCATCCCGCAGGTCAGGTCCCCGCGCAGCTCCACATCAACCGGGCAACGACGGGTGCTCACAACAGAGGGGTCGATCAGATAGGCCACAGTGCAGGGATCATGCACAGGCGGATCCACGAAGTCCTGGTTGTCCCGGTAGGACTTGCGGAAGAAGTCCATCAACCCGCTGACGAAATGGGCCAGATCGGTGCCGATGCCCTCAATGCGCTGCTGGACCTCCGGGGTGCACAGGGCCTGATGAGTCAGATCCAGCCCCACCATGGTGACCGGCCAGGGCTCGTTGAAGACGATATGTGCGGCCTCGGGATCCACCTTGATGTTGAATTCAGCAACAGCGCTCCAGTTGCCCACGTGGTAACCGCCACCCATGAGCACAACCTCTTGAACGCGATCGACAATGCGGGGTTCCTTGCGAACGGCCATAGCGATGTTGGTCAGGGGTCCAGTGGGAACCAGAGTCACCGTGCCCGGCTCCTCGCGCATGATGGTCTCGATGATCCAATCGACAGCGTGGCCAGGATCCAGGGGCCGGGTAGGCTCGGGGAGCTCGACCCCGTCCAGACCCGTCTGGCCATGGATGGAGGCGGCTACTTCCTGAGGACGCACCAAGGGCCTATCACATCCGGCATGGACCGGCACCTGGCGCGCATGAGCCTTTTCCAGCACAGCCCTCGCGTTGTAGGTAACCTTGTCCAGACTCTGGTTGCCGCCAACCGTAGTCACTCCGATCAGGTCGATCCGCGGATCGCCTACTGCCAGAAGGATAGCCACCGCATCGTCATGACCTGGATCGCAGTCCAGGATGATCTTGCGCGTCGTCATATACTCGCCTGCGCCTTTCTCATGAATATGTCCTGGGCCATGGATCATGGCCCAGGACATGATACCCCTGATCGGCATTCAATCCTTGTAGGCGCGTTAAGCTGGTCAGTCCTGGACGCGGGCGAACCCACCCACTGCCCAGGCCAGTCGATTCCGAAGCTCGGGATCGACTGCGAATAGCCCCAATCCGTGCACCCCTCGTTTGAGCAACACATTGAACTCATGACGAAGGTTATCCACAGGATTCATCTCTGGCTCCGACCGATGATTAGTCGCCAGTGTGTTGCAACTGAACTTCGGTTCGAATTTGATCTTTCCATTCCTATATGTGACTGATGGTCCAATGATGACCCCCGCGTAGTTGAGGTCAAAACCTTGGATGGTGAATATGGAGCCCACCTCATCGATGGTGAAGGGCAGCTCGGCCCAGGCAATCCGGTGATTTGCAGCAGAGTTTCCCTGGGCCTCATATAGCTCGTAATTCCAAGGCATGGCGAATTCACCATCCCCTTCCTGACCCTCTTCGGCCCACACCCACTGGCCTGAATCCCCTTGGCGCAGTACAACCTGCCAATGACGGGATGAATCCAGTGGATCCGGGTGTTTCTTGCTGCTGTAAGGCCAGTCATAGGTGGCCAGGAGTCGGCAAAGGCCCAAGGAGCCCTCTCCCCTTTGCTCCCTGTCTTTATAACGAATAAACTCCCTTAAATCCTTGGGCGAATCAAAAACCTTAATCTCATAAGGATGCTCCCAAGGATCCGGATGCAGTGGTTCAATGACACCATCTTTGGCTGTCATCCGATCCAGCCAGGCGCAGGTTGCAGGGTCAGCCTGAATACGCATCTGTTGATCCAAACGAACATGACTGACCTGGAAGGTATCCTCGTGCGCCTGACCGTCCCGTGACTTTTCGTGGATGAGCATAGGTTGCGAGAAGGTCTTATCATGCTCAGAACCAGTCAATCCCAGAAGCCGACTTTCCTGGGCATCCACGAACTGAGACCCACGCAAGACTTGTTCGGGATCGAAGACCACGATGGCTACTTTTGCCCGCCGTAGTATGTCGTAGAGCTGGTTGCTTCCGGAGTAGCTCTGCGACCCTTGCGTCAGCAGCAGGTGCGCCTCGTCAATCAGCACGACATCTGCCTTGGCATCGACGCTATTCATGGGGTCAGCTGCCCTGCCTGTGGACCGGCCATTTCGATTGGTGTGCTTGCTGAACCGGTTGATGAACTGGACAGCCCCAACCACACACTGACCGCGTTTCTTCTGCAATCCCAGCTTCAGAGCCATCTGGTTGTAGACATTAGCCTGCTCGGTCTGGTTGACAATAATGTAGGAACGCTGCCTGGCCTTTGACGAATGGTTATCGTCCTTGTCGTTCAAGTTTCCATAGATGCCATATCTAGCACATATTTGATAGAAGAGATGACTGAGCAAAACGGTCTTGCCAGTGCCTGACATACCCTGAACGACAATGACCTGGGTATGGGCTTTATTGTTGATCTGAACCGGGCCTATCGATTCTGTCATAGAGTGGAAACCCTCGCTGGGGTTTTGAATGATCACTGACTCCAACACATGCAGAACAGCCTCTTCAGCCCGCCGTTGTTCGTCGGTGAGTTTGCGGAAGGGCGAGGCCTTGAACAGGGCAGAGTCCAAGATCGCCTTCTCTTCCGGGAACAGATCGGGCTCCATTTCATGCAGAGTCTGCCAAGCCTCGGAAAAGATGCTGTCGAATTCGTCGCTGGTGTAGTACATGTCCTGAGCGTTGGTTCTACGGTTCATAACCAGTTTGACCGCGTCGACGCTCTGCATATACCCCATCAGCCGATTTTCCATATCCAGAGTCAAGGACTTATTGAAGTGGCGGTCACCGATGATGTACTGGCAGACCCTGTCATGATGATTGCGCATGAATTGCACCAGGCGTTCCCAATCCGTCCGGGTCCGTGGATCCAGCTCAATGTGCTGCCTGGTTCGAGAACGAATGTCGTTGGTTTCCCCGACGTAAACCACATAAGGAGATCCACCGCCATGCTTTTTGCTGCTGTCCCTTTCATCGGCAGAGACAATATATACAGTGGGATAGCGTAGGAACAGCTCCTCAAGCAGCCTCCCCTCCACCTTACTGCCCTGACCGCCAACAACTTTCGTCCGCTTGTACTCTGCAATAGCCTTGGAAAAATCCTCATCTCTGAAATCGCCATAGGGCAACGTCATCACCACAGGCTGCGGGGCGCTTGATGAATCCATAATTTTCACTATGCCACGAACCCACACCAATCTGATGGCAGGAGGGCCGGCTGATAGGCTCGAAATCATGATCAGCAAGGAAACGGAAACAGCGGTGATGGATTTTGTACACGAGCGCGACTGGGATCAATTCCACACGCCTGCCAACCTGGCCAAATCAATCTGCATCGAAGCTGCCGAGCTCTTGGAGTGCTATCAATGGAAGGATGATCCCAGGGACGGAGATGAAGGCCACGTGACCGACGAGCTGGCAGACGTACTCACCTATTGCATACAGCTGGCGGATCGGCTGAATCTGGACATGGATCGGATCATCATGGACAAACTGCACAGGACGGCCGACAGGTATCCAGTGGCCACTTCGCGCGGATCCAGCCGGAAATATCGGCCCCTGCAGTAGACAGATTGATTCAGCAGGTCTGCGCAGCCGGTGACCCCGATTATTCGAGTCGCTTGGCGATCAATGCTGACAGATCATCCAAGGTGACTCCAGCATAGCTATTTATGGAAGCGAACTGGGGACCTGAAGAGGTGTCGACCGGGTTGGTGCCGGTATAGGCCACAGTGGTGGCTCCCGATGCCACAGCAGAAGTGATGCCAGTCAGGGTGTCTTCGAAAGCCAAGCAAGAGACCATTTGATCAGGACTTGTGATGCCCAGCAGACCCGCCGCATGCAGATAAGGAGCGGGGTCGGGCTTTTGCGCCAGTCCGTCATCCCCACACACATAGTCGGCAAAAGCCCCGTCAGGAGCCTTGGCGACCACAGCCTGAGCCATGCGGCGTGGCGAAGTAGTGACCAGAATGGAGGGGATGCCAGCCTCAACTAGGTCTGCCAAGACGTCACGGACTCCTTCAATCCATGGCATGTGACGCTCCTCCATGGCAATCACCCCGTCAATCAGCAGATCCGGAATCTGATCCTCTGGAAGGTCAAGACCCCGCTCGCGCATCACCCTTGCTACTTTGGGCAGGGGTTTGCCCGAAACCTGCCAACCCATGTCAGTATTCCAGTCTCCTCCATGCTTGCGCGCTAGATCTACCTCCGCCTGATGCCAGTAAGGCTCTGAGTCGATCAGGGTTCCGTCCATATCCCAGAAGACAGCAAGCGGTCGACGACCTTCAACAGAACGGGCTTTGTCAGCCGAACCGGCACGACTTGCTCTCTTTTGATGCTCCTTGTTCATGCATTCACCCTATCGGCAGGGCTTGTCTTGAGAATGGCTCCACCCCCGCACTACTTAGCATGAAGATCTGGCCATGGAGCAGGCAGTAACTCATCCAGGCTCACATTAAGTACTTGAGCAACTGCCATTATGTTGATCAAACTGGGATTGGCTGGACTCCCAGGCCGTGACTGGCCATGCTCCAACTGTTGATATGCAAACCGAGAAAGGTTGGCATTATAGGCGACGAACTCTTGGCTGTAATGTAAAGCCGTTCTTCGACGTTGTATGTTCAAGCCTAATACCATGGCGTATTCCGCCCATCCGCTCGGTACTTGAGAATGTGCCACAAGGCCAAAGTATTCATAAAAAACATGTTGTCATGCCTTACCGGTAATACTATATCAGTAAGGCATCACCGGTTATCTAAACGGGGAACGATTACTGTGCTCTGTCTTGCACCAAAACTGGGCCTGTCGTAGTCGTTGCTGGTTTCGGCACCCATATATCCGATGAACAAAGAGGATCATCAATGAAAGAAACAATCCTGGACGACTACGCGAACATCGTAAAAAGGATGAATCCATGAGAAAAACCAACATTATTCATAATCCGGCCATCGGTCTGGTCATTTCCCTAATTCTCTGTCTGGCGTGTGGACTTATGTCCAATCTTGCTCAAACCGATGGGGGACGCGTTACCAAGGAGACGCTGCAGATTGAATCGCCCTCAGGCCACCGATTGAGCATGGATATGCTCCAGCCAAAATCGGCTTCTCCTAAGCACCCGGCACCTGCCATTGTCTTTGCTCACGGAGGCAACACCAACAAGGAGAAAAGCGACGATTTTCAGATTGAGTGGGCTCGCAGAGGTTTCGTCGTGGTATCTTTCGACCTTTATGGCCATGGCGAGTCCGAAATTCTCAATGACCAGGAATGGCTTGTGAACGGACGCGGATTGTATGACACGGTGGAATACCTCACCTCTCTCCCCTTTGTCGATGCTGATCGGATAGGGGTTTCAGGGCATTCAAGAGGCGCGAACACCATCCATGAATCCATCCTGATCGACAACAAGCGCCAGCATCCACTGATCAAGACCGTGCTCTATGTCAGCCGAGACCCTGTCTATAAGGACAACGAGACGGCCGCCTTCGGGTATGTTCCCGGCAAGACGAACGTCGTCGAAGCAGCCAAGAAGAACACCAACGGTAAGTATTTCAACTACTATCGCGAGCGCACCGTAGGAGTACTCGCCGGCAAATACGACGACTACTCTTTCAAGGAAAAAGATTCGTCAACTGGCAAAATTAAGCCCAACCCGCAGTACCTCAAATCAAATAACGCACGGTCCTTCCTCAACTTCGGCATCACGCCCACTGACCATACACCTGCAGGGATCAGCGGCCGGTGGTACCGCAAGCAGATCAATGGCCATCAAGCCTCACACGTCATTTATATGGAGAACGGGACGCACGGAACAGTGCTCTTCCTATCCCAACCATGCACCGATGCTGTTCAATTCATGGTTAGGGCTTTCAACATGAAAACCGACCTTGCCGACAGCAATCATATCTATCCTGTCAAAATGGTCGGAGGTCTTCTTGGACTGATCGGCCTCATGCTCTTCATGGTCTATGGAACACTCTGTCTGGTCAGAACCAGCCTCTTCAAAAAGGCCGGCTCAGAGGAACCGGCACGCATGCGTCAAGCTGATGCCTATAAGGGAGGTTCAGTATGGCTTTGGGTCTGCCTACTGTCGGCCACCGCCTTCTCAGTTGCCAGCGCCTTGACGTTGTTCGGGCTGAAAGTCGACAAGCATATCGGCAACTACTTTCGGCAAGGTATGCCCTTGTTCTACGGTGTGTGGGGCTGCCTGAATGCCATATTCATGATCGCGTTGACAATTCTGTGGTACCGCTTGTATGCGCGAAAGAGGGGGACTAAAGTCTCGGATCTTGATCTGCCCATCGGTGGAGGAAGACTTTGGCAGACAATAACGCTTGCACTGACAGTCAGTCTTCTGGCTATATTGCTGATCTTCACATGCAAGTTCCTCTTCAACTCCGATTTCCGGTTCTGGTACTGGGCCGCCAGACCATTTACCGCTGACAAGATTCCTGAGATGCTCAAGCTACTGCCCTTCTTCCTTGTAGCCTACGGAACCACATCGGTCTTCATCAATAGCCTGAATTACTCCACCTCGTTCGGGAGGAACTCAACAGCCAACATAGGTCTGCTGGCATTCTTCAACATGCTGCCGGCTCTGCTTATAGCAGTGGTTGGATACGGGTATTTCTTCGTCACTGGAGTCAACGGCCTGTTCGGCAACAACACACAGATACCAGACTGGATGCTGACACCCTTGGTCCCGCTGGCTGTCATGCCTCTAGTGACCCGGGCGATCTACCGTCACACCAGAAATCCCTATCTGGGTGGCATCATTACCGCGATCATTGTTACTGTGATGACCTGCATCAACTCACAGATATCCTTCCCCGCCTAACGGGGAGACCACACCAACCCCAGGTCCTCTCCGTCCCTGTCTACAAGGAAAACTTCGACAAGGACAGGGAGGATCAACTTTTCTGGCCACCAGATCACTCGGCGTTGCCGAAGACCTGGTTGCGCAAGTTGTTACGCTGGGTCTCGTATTGAGTGAGCTGGCCGAGAAGGTCGAACTTCTCCTGGCCGTCAGGCAGCTGATTCATCTGGTGCTTGACCGAGGCAATCAGCCGCATGTAGGTGGCATCCAGCAGCCTTGCCAGCAGCTCTGAGGCATACTGACGCTCCTCCGGGCTAGGCTGCTTCAGCTGAACATCCGCGCCCTCGGAGCCTGTGCTCTGATCGTCCCCCTTGTCGCCTTTCTTGGAGCCGGGTCCTGAGCCCCTCTGCTTATCCTCCTGCTTATCCAAATTCAGCGGCAGGGGCATGACGGCCAGCTCATTAATGGCCGACTCCAGCATGGGCCCGCCAGCCTTGGTCAGATTATGCATCCACAGCCCCTGGGGCGTCTTCCTGTCAGGCAGCCCTCCGGCGGCCTGCACCGCCCGGTAGAGGGAGCGGAAAATCGGAACCTCGAAACTGTCCGGACTCAGCTGGGCGAAGGCATTCGATCCGACCGCCCTGGGAATTTGGATAAGCACGCCCATGAACTGCTGCTCGCAGATGAAGACGGCATCATCGATGTGGTGGTAGCCCTGTCGAAGGGCGTCCTCACGCTGTATTCTACGGCGGCGCATGGCATCGTCACTGCCTTGGCCCGCACGACCCTCCGATTCACCCGCGCCGCGGTGAGGAGTGCGGACCGCATAGGCATCCTGGTCCTTCACATGCAACTTGCGGCGGGCCCTGTTGACCTCCTGGCGCAGCAGATCCAGATCCACGCCGATTTTTCTGGCGGTCTTGCGGGTATAGGCCCCCACCAGGGAGCGATCCCTAATCTGGGCCAGGATGGGTGCTACGGCCTTAACCGCCCCCATCTGCCCGGTGGTGTACTGGGTATCAAACATGGCCACGGCGGTGTCGATGACGAAGTCGTATAGCGGCCGGGCATGCTCGACCAGGGAACGCACGGCCTCATCGCCGTAGCGGATGCGCAGATCGCAGGGGTCCAGATTCTCCCGGGCCACCGCCACGAAGGTCTGCGTCAGAAAGCTCCCGTCAAGTCCAAAGGCATGCAGAGCGGCCTTCTGCCCGGCAGCATCACCGTCGAAGGTGAAAACCACCCGGGAGCCCTGGACCGGCCCTACCAGCTGAATGGCACCAAGGGCATCGTCGGAGATGAGCCGACGGACGATCTTGGCATGATCCTCGCCGAAGGCAGTGCCGCAGGTGGCTACAGCTGTGTCGACACCGGCAAGGTGGCAGGCCATGACGTCGGTATAGCCTTCCACAATGACCACCTGCCGCTTTTTGACGATGGCGTCCTTGGCCAGGTCTATGCCGTAGAGCACTTGGTTCTTGCGGTAGAGCTGGGTATCGGGCGTGTTGATGTACTTGGCGTTGATGCCGTCATCCTCGTAGAGCTTGCGAGCGCCGAAACCCAGGGTGCGGCCCGTGGAATCCCTGATAGGCCAGGTGACCCTGCCCCGGAAGTAGTCATAGACCCCCCGCTGCCCCTTCCTGGCCAGCCCTGCATCCAGCATCTCCTGCTGGGTAAAGCCCTTGGTGGACAGGTGGCGAACCAGATTGTCCCATCCGCGTGGGGCGTATCCGCAGCCGAAATGGGCGCTGTCAGCCTGGGAGAAGGTTCTGCCCGCCAAGAGCTTGCGCGCCGCCAGCGCCTCCTTGCTCATGATCTGCGAGACGAAAAACCGCTGGGCCTCCTCGTTGGCCTCCAGCAACCGGGAACGTTTGGACCCACGGCGCTTGTCCCGACGGGAGTTTTCATAATGCAGCTCGATCTGGTACTTGTCTGCCAGGATCTCGACGGCATCGCCGAACTCGACGTTCTCCTCCTGCTCAACATAAGTGAAGACATCGCCGCCCAGACCGCAGCCGAAGCAGTGCCAGACCCCCATGGAGGGACGCACAGAAAAGGAAGGGGACTTCTCGTCGTGGAAGGGGCATAAGCCCATGTATGTGCCGGAACCGGAAGGCTTCAGAGTAACGCTTTCAGAGACGATCTCATACAGATCGGCCTTGGCTCTGACCTTTTCGATGTCTTCCTTCTTGATCATTCCGGACATGACACCTAGCCTACCGGGCCAGGCCGATGTGTTGCGCCCGGCATAAATGCCGCAGGCCTAGGGGCAGACCAGGGAATGCAGGGCCAAGGCCGAGCCGTCGGTCAGGGAGGCCACCTGGTCGATGGCCACCCGCAATCGCTCCCCGTCCGAACCAGCCTGGCGCCAATCCTCCAGGAAGACATCCTCCAAGGCATCAGAGGGTGCAGGCGAGTCGGCCATCATCACCTCAACCAGATCGGTCACAATCTTCAATTGCTCCTCGTGGAAGGGTTCCTTCTCACGGGGAGCCATGACGAAGTAGACAGCGATCCCCTTCAAGGCCACAATCTCATAGGAGGTCCGGGGAGGAATGACCAGACCCGCCGAGTATCTGGTCAAGGGGCCTTGACCATGGCGGCTTCGGGTGGCTGCCTCCACGGAGTCGGCAAAGCGCCCAATCAGATAGCTGGTGGTGTTCTTCAACGTAGCCAGGGCCCGACGTGAACCGTCGAAGCCCAACGGCAACATGCCACGGACGGTTTCCAAGGCTCGTACCAGCTGGTCAGCATCCCATCGGTCGCCATACCAGGATCGGGCAGCCCGGACCACGCCATCGATGATCCTGGGCTCAGCCAGTCGCTCAGGCACGAAGGAGCCGACCACGATGGCATCCTCCACGTCATGGACGCTGTAGGCGATGTCATCAGCCAAATCCATGACCTGGCACTCCATAGGAGTGCTGGCCTGCGGCGCCCCCTGCTTAAGCCAATGAAAGACCTCTTGGTCGTCAGGGTAGACGCAGAACTTAGCCGTCCTCTCCCCCTTGGGATGAGCCGAGGCCTCAGCCAGGGTCCAGGGATATTTGACCGCAGCATCCAAGGCAGCCCTGGTCAGGTTGACCCCTGCCGAGCGTCCGTCCGGATGGAAGACCTTGGGCTCCAGCCTGGTCAGCAATCGAAGGGTCTGTGCATTACCCTCGAATCCCCCTATGTCGGAGGCCAGCGAAGACAGGGCGCGTTCGCCGTTGTGGCCGAAGGGCGGATGGCCCAGGTCATGGGCCAAGCAGGCACAATCCACCACGTCGGGGTCGCAGCCCAGCATGGTCCCGATCTGCCGACCAATCTGGGCCACCTCCAGGGTGTGGGTCAGCCGCGTACGTGCAAAGTCGTCGGTGCCGGCGACCAGGATCTGCGTCTTGGCCCCCAACCGACGCAAGGCTGAAGAATGGACAAGACGCGCCCTATCACGTTCAAAGGCGGTCCTGCTGCTGGTCTTTGGAGGCTCTGGCGCCCACCGTTCCTGATCCTGAGCGGAGTAGCCCTCGGCCAGCAGGCGGGATCCGCCCTCCTCGTCAGTGCCCATCAGGCGCGCCCGCTCCGTTCAGTCCAGATTGTCCACGACCACCACTTCAGTGGGCACATTGCCCGCCGTTGCCTTGGAATAGGGGCAGAGCTCCTGGGTGCGTTCCACCAGGCGGGTGGCCAGATCACGATCGACGCCGGGCAGGCAGACCTCAATTAGAGCCTTGATGCCGAAGGATTCGCCCTGGTCACCGAGGGAGATATGAGTGCGCACCTTGCTCTGGGCCAACTTGGTGGCTGGCACACGCAGCTCCTTGCCGGCCAGTCCCATGGCTCCCTGGAAGCAGGCGCCCCAACCGATGGCGAAGAGCTGCTCGGGGTTGGTGCCCTGGCCCTTGCCCCCCATGGCCTTGGGTGTATCCAGGTCCAGGGAGAGATCGGGCTCGTGGCTGTCCGCGTGGCCCTCGCGGCCTCCAGTGATGTCAGCTACGGCTGTGTATGAGATATTGCTTGGTTCATTTCCTGTATATGTAGTCATAACCTCATCTCACCACTTATATTGCCCCTTGACAAGGCCCCAAGCCCGGGTTCGACCTGTGATAGTGGTCTCAAAGAATGGATTCCGGGGCAAACAAGCGCAGATCGGCAGGGTCGACCACCTCATGCACACCCAGGTAGAGCCGTGGAATCCGGCTACGCAGACAGGTGAAGATCTCATAGCTGATAGTGCCGGCGGCCCGGGCCCAGTCATCAGCGGTTGGCTGAGCCTGATCCTCTCCACTGCCTGGACCGAAGAGAACAACGGTATCGCCTTCGCTCACTCCCAAGTCGGAAGCCATGCCCTTGAGGTCAAGTACGCACTGGTCCATGCAGACTCTGCCAGCGACGCGAACCAACTTGGGCCCCTGACGAGTCATCAGACGGACAGGCCCGCCCAGGTGCTCTCGGCCCGTAGCGCCCTCGCGGTCGAAGCCCGAAGCCGACCGGTGAATCCCGTCGGCGTAGCCCAGGGGCATGATGGCCGTGCTGGTGGGTTTCTCCGTCAGATAAGTGCGCCCATAGGAGATGCCCTGGCCGGCCGGCATATCCTTGACGGTGCCCAGCTGAGCCTGGAGGGTCATGGCCGGACGCAGACCATAATCGGCCGAAACCCCCATGGAGGGATCGGGCTCATATCCGTACAGGCCGATGCCCGGACGGGTCAGGTCATAGCGTATCCCAGGACGGGTGAGCGTGGCGGCGGTGTTGGCCAGATGCCGGATCTCAGGTTTCAAGCCTGCGGCCGTCATCTTGTCAGAGAAATGCTCAAAGAGGGCGATTTGCTCGTCAGTGGACGACACGACCTCGTCCACCCCAGGCATGTCGGCCACTGCTAGATGGCTGAAAAGCCCCACGGGCTCCAACAGCCCCTTGGCGGCCAGGCGGGAGAGCTCGCGCAGGGCATCCCCGAAGGTTTCGGGAGTAAAACCGTTGCGTCCGAAGCCGGTGTCCACCTTGATATGGACGCGGGCAGGCCTGCCGACCTGATCTGCCGCCTGAGCCGCCATGTCCATGGTCTTCAGGGAACCAACGCCCAGGTCGATGTCAGCCTGAATCAGCTGATCGAAGGGAGCGCGATCCCCGTTGAACATCCAGGAGAGAATCCGGCAACGGTCGGAGCCGATGCCCGCCTGACGCAGGCGCAGGGCCTCGCTGGCCTGGGCCGTGCCCAGCCAGGTTGCCCCACCGGACAAAGCCGCCAGGGCGACAGGAATGAGCCCGTGTCCGTAAGCATCGGCCTTGACCACACCCATGACCGCAGCACCAGGGTTCGTGGAATGAACCAGATTCACCAGGTTGGCCATATTGGCCTTCAGGGTTCGCAAGTCCACGATGATCTGCCCGGGATAGGCCCGAAGAGCTTGCTCGTAATGCCTTTTGCCCTCGGGCCCGGAGAACCGCCATGCTGGTGCTGCACTCAATGTCATGGCACCATTGTGCGACGGTGCCGTGACGGCTGGTCGCTGCCCTCAGACCGCAACCAAATGCTTGGCCGCCCTTTCACGTTCCGCCAGGTCAAGGGGACGATCGTGCCGCTGGTAAGCCACCCGCACATTCTCGATCTCCTTGTTCTCAGGCATGATGATGTTGCCGCAGCGGGTGAAGCCATGAGTCTCCAGGATGTGCTGCATGGCGTAGTTCTTCAGTCCCGTATCGGCACGGATGTTCTCGTACCGGCGCATGCTCCAGTCAAGCAGGTCCCCGGCGGCATGGCGCCCCAGTCCCGAGGCAGCCACCCGATGGATGGTGGTATAGGGCCGGTCGTCCAGCCAGCTGCCATCAATGACCTTATAATCTGGTTCCGGATCATGAAAGAGGGCGAAGACGCCGATGATGCGCTCGTGGCTGCCCTTGTGCTCGTCCAACTCAGGTTCAGGGTAGGCAGGATCCTCAGGAATTTGGTCCATACCAGCCGCATCATCGACCAAGAGCATGGTGTGACCCCCAGCGATGTCCTCGCGGATGCGTTCAGGCAGGGGGTACTTATCCCCCCACTGACGGGGGTTGCCGGTTTCAGCCATCCGTTTTCTGGCATAGGCGTAGACAGGCATGATCGCCTCAAAGTCGTCCATGGTGGCATGACGGATCCAACGTGCAGTTTCCATCGTGTAGCTGCTCACTGTGGCTACCTCTTTCTCGACCGGTGCGGCAGGGACGAAACCCGCCCCCGCGATTGCCGAAGTACGAGTGTATCCATCAGCAGGCAGTCACGAAGTGAGTACGCATTGAGCGAATCGGGGAATAGTTTGGGCTATTGTGCGCTCTCCTGAACCCGGCCTTCCGAGCGCAAACGGCGAGCACGGGTCAAATTGACCACGCTATGTCGGCTGACCAGACGGGTTGGCATGACCACATGCCGCTGGAATGCTCTGTCCAGACGAACATCAGGGATTGGGCACAGGCGATCAGATCGTCCCATACGTTTTACGAGACGACACTGTAATAACAAAGACTGGGTAGGGTTCGACCCGTACCCAGTCTTTGCTTTTTCGAAGCTCAGACCAGCTTGCGCTCAAAAGGATCGGAGCTGATGCCGGCGGCCACGATGTCGCGGCTCCACTGCTTGGCCGAGAAGAGCGAATGGTCGCGATAGTTGCCGCAGGAGGTGATCTCGGTGCCGGGCACATCGTCCCAGGTGGCCTTTTCGGCGATGAACTCCAGCGACTCCTTCAGGGCCTTGGCCACATCCTCGGTCGAATGACGGCCCCAGGCAAGCAGGTGGAAGCCCGTCCGGCAGCCGAAGGGCGAGCAGTCGATGTAACCGGGGATGCGCTCGCGCAGGAGCACGGCGATAGTGTGCTCGATGGTATGCAGCCCGGCAGTTGGAATAGCGTTCTGGTTGGGCTGAACCAGACGGAGATCATAGTTGGAGATGATGTCTCCTTGGGGCCCCTTCTCCTCGTCGATCAGTCGAACGTAGGGCGCCTTGACCTTGGTGTGATCCAGCTGGAAGCTCTCTACAATAGGTTTGTCAGCCATTGTTATTTCCTTTCCTGTCGGGCGCCCGGTATGAAAGGCAACCTTGATGAAGTCGTGTATGTCTCATGGTAGGCCGACCTACCTATCAGATCCGGCAGTGCCCCTGACCACATCCACCCCTCTTCTGGCCGAAAACTCGGAGATGACACCCATGAACTGGGGTCCATACTGCTCCAGCTTGTGCTGCCCCACACCGTTGACGGACAGGAAAGTTGCATCATCAGCCGGACGAAGACGGCACATATCGCGCAGTGCCTTGTCGGAGAAGACAATGTAGGGAGGCTTGCCAATCTTGCGGGCTATGCTGGTCCGCAGATCGCGCAGCTTCTGGAAAAGTTCCTCATCCTCAGGGCTGGCATTGCTAGCAGCGGCCTGATCGAGACCGTCATCGTTGACCGTCGAAGAAGACCTGCCGCCGTAGACCTTGCCCGAGGCACGCGGGCGTTCCGTCCGCTTGATCTCGTAATGAAAGTCCGGACTGACCGTCTGCGCGGCCTTGGGCCCGAAATGGACCATGGGCAGCCGCCCTTCGGTGATATACAGATACCCGTCCGAGGCCATCTGGTTGAGCACGTCGCGGATTCGCGCCTCTGGAACCTGGTCCAGAGCCCCGTAGCTTGGGCACCGATCCAACCCTCGCCGAAGAAGGTCCTGCGAGCGTGAACCCCGGAGGATCTGGGCAATCTTGCCGGAACCGAATCCCTGGTTCACATCATGCACGCACCTGCTGATGGCACGGGCCACATCGCTGACATCGATGGTCGTGAAAGTGCTCAGACAGTTGGAACAGTTCTGGCAGCCGCCGCTGCCCGTGTCAGTATGCCCGACCGGAACAAATTTGCCCTTGTCGGCCTCGGCAGGCGAAAGACCTGCGGCAGCCTGGTCCACCTCCTCGCCGAAATACCGCAACATGTACTGGTGAAGGCAGCCGGTGGTTCGACAGTAACCGATCATGACGTTGAGCAGACGCCGGTGTTCGGCCCTGACTGCTTCAGCCTGTTCACCGGTCAGTCTGTCGTTGCCGTTGTCCATGTCCAGCAGGCGCCTGCGGGTGACGATGTCGCTCTCGTTCCACAGCAGGGAGCAACGGGCTGGCTCGCCGTCACGTCCCGCTCTGCCGGCCTCCTGGTAATAGGCCTCGATGCTCTCAGGCATATTGTGATGAATGACATAGCGCACGTTGGATTTGTCGATGCCCATGCCGAAGGCATTGGTGGCCACGACCACCTGCACTTTGTCGTTGACGAAGTCCCGTTGCGCCTGCTCCCTGTCCTGGGCATCCATGCCAGCGTGGTAGCTGACAGCACTGACACCGGCCTTGGTCAGGTCATCAGCCAGGGCCTCGGTCTCCTTGCGAGTGGCACAGTAGACGATGCCTGAGTCATCGCCATGCTTCAGGGCGTACTGGACCACCCAGCGATTCTTGTATTTGCTCTCCAGCTTGATCACGTCGAAGAAGAGGTTGGGCCTGTCGAAACCCGTCACCGCTATATAAGGGTCGTTCAGGCCCAGCATGTATACGATGTCACGTCGAACCTTCTCGGTCGCCGTAGCGGTGAAGGCTGCCACCGTGGGCCGGTTGGGCAGGAATCTGATGAAATCGCCGATGCCCAAGTAGGCAGGGCGGAAGTCCTGACCCCACTGGGATACGCAGTGGGCTTCGTCCACAGCCAGCAGGGAGATCCTCGTATGCTGGGCGAACTCCCTGAATCTGGGGGCATCCAGCCGTTCCGGAGCCACGTAGAGGATTTTGCTGCGTCCCTGGGCAGCCTGAGCCAGGGCCAGGGACTGCTCATCCATGTCCTGGGTGGAATTGACGAACGAAGCATGAATGCCGGCATCCTCAAGCCCGTCCACCTGGTCCTTCATCAGGGAAACCAAGGGAGAGATGACGATGGTCAGACCGTCCAGAAGTGTGGCAGGAATCTGATAGCAAATGGACTTGCCGGCCCCGGTCGGCATAACACCCAGGCAGTCTTGCCCTTTCAGGATGGCTTTGACCAGATCCTCCTGACCCGGGCGAAAGGACTCATACCCGAAATATCGCTTCAGCGCCTGCCCTGCATCCTGGATGTCCACCATGATTCCCCAGTCTATTGCCCCGGCAGGAGTCAAGCAGTGGGCGAACGACCTTGTGGTCAATCGTCGGGAAAACGAACACCTACAGGGTTGCAGCTGCCAGCAGCTGACGGGTATAGGACTGCTCAGGATGATTGAGGACGGCCTTCACCGGCCCCTCCTCCACCACCTTTCCCTGCCTGAGGACCATGACCCTGTCTGCTATGTGCTGGACCACGCCCAGATCATGGGAAATGATGATCATGGACATACTATTTGACGAATCGCTCTGCTGTTTGGACTGGGCCATGATTGATTGAAGGGTATGGAGAATCCCTACGCGTGCTGAGACGTCGATGGCACTCATGGGCTCATCGGCCAAGAGTATCCTGGGCTTGACGATCAGTGCGCGGGCTATGGCCACCCGCTGGGCCTGACCACCTGACAGATCGGAGGGATAAGCCGTCATGATCCTGTCCGGATCAAGCTGGACCTCTGACAGCACCTGGGCCACCCGATCGGCAAGGTCTTGTCCGCTCTCCCTGCGCCTGACAGCCAGCAGAGGTTCGGCGACCGACCGACCGATGGTCCACCGGGGATCCAGGGAAGCAAAGGGGTTCTGGAAGACCAGAGCGGAGTCATGGGCAAGCGACTTGGCTGCCGCGGAACCATGGAGAACTGATCTGCCCAAATATGCCACCTGCCCGGCATCAGGCCTCAGCTGGCCCAGAAGCAGACGGGAAAGCGTGGTTTTCCCCGAGCCGGACTCCCCTATGATCGCCAGGCACTTCCCCGGCAGGAGGGAGACATCGATGCTGTCAACTGCAGCTTCTCGAGCCGTTCTACTGTCGGTGGAGGCATAGACCTTGGTCAGGCCCGTCCCGATCAGGATCGGATCGGCATGTGCACTGTCAGTCGTCCTCATGCTTGCCTCCATCTGCGCGCAGCGTCAACTCTCTGGCCGCCCGCACCAGGGTCCTGCCCTGCGGACTGGATGGGCTACGCAGAATGCTCTGTGTCTGTCCGCTTTCCACCACTCGCCCTGCATCGAGGATGTAGCAGTAATCGGCAACCCGGGCCAGGACTGAGAAATCATGGGTGATGAACAGCAGGGAGGCCCCGCTCTGGTCGACCAGGGAGACCAGCAGGTCCACAATCTGCCGCTGGGTTATGGCATCCAGGGCCGTAGTCGGCTCGTCTGCCAGAATCAGTCTGGGCTTGGTGACCAGGGCCGTGGCTATGGCCGCCCGCTGCTGCTGCCCCCCGGACAGCTCATGCGGGTAGGAGCCGGCCAGCCCCTCATCCAACCCGACCTGGGCCAATATCTCCATAACCCGTCTGCGCCGTTCCTGGGCGCTCAGACGATAGTGGCGACGGAGGGGAAGCTCAACCTGACTGTAGATCTTCTTGACCGGGTTCAAGGCCGTGGATGGATTCTGAAAGATCATGCCCATGCGGGAACCGCGCAGGTCCGCCAGGGACCGGTCGTCCGAACCGAGAATCTGGAGCCCGTCCACCAGAATAGATCCCGACAGGGAGGCCGTCAGTGGTGTGGTGCCCAAAACACCGCGGGCGATCATCGACTTTCCAGAGCCTGAGGATCCGATCAGGCCGACCCGCTGGCCGTCCCCCACCTTGAGGTCGACCTGGTCGAGAATGGTGCGGCCATTGATGGAAAGGCTCAGACCGTCAATACTCAGGGACATCATTGCCTCCCTCGTCTGCATGGATTGCATTCTCGACATGACGACCAGAGTCATCTGATTGCGCAGACGTTTCCTGCCGCGCAGATTGAAGAGTGGACCGTCCGGCGGCAGCCACGGCGGCCCTGAGCCTAGGGTTGGTGACCGGATCGATGGCATCACGCAGGGCATCGCCAAACAGGTTCAGCGCCACCACCACCATGGTGACCACCAGGCCAGGCCAGAGCACAGTAAGTGGAAAGACATTGATGAACTTGACCGAGGTGGTCAGCGAGTGCCCCCAGGAGGGCAGACCAGAGGGAACGCCCACCCCCAGATAGGTCAACCCTGCCTCAGCCAGCACGGAGGTCCCCGCCGACATGGAAAGCTGGACGCACAGGGCCGGAATGACGTTGGGCACCAGATGGGTACAGAAGATTCTGAAGGATCCGACCCCGCTGTGTCGGGCGGATCGCACGTAGTCCGACTCTGCTGCCAGAAGCGCTTGGGGCCGCACGATCCGGGCCAGGTTGAGCCCGTAACCGAATCCGCAGGCCACGACGACCACGGCGATGCTGGGTCCCAGGGGAACAGCCAGGATCAGAGCCAGCAGAACTGTAGGCAAGGAAATCAGGGCATCGACCAGGACCACGACCGTCTGTGACACTCCTGAACTGCGCGAGACCATGGCCATGACCAGAAGAAGTCCCAGTACGCCTGATAGGAGGACCGCCAGAAGGCTGATGGCCAGGTTGGTGGCCGATCCCGCCATCAGCCAGGAAAGAATGTCTGCCCCGGTGCCATCCGTTCCCAGAAGGTGGGCGCGGCTGGGGGCCTGCCAAATCCGGTACCCGTCGGTGACCCAAATCGGGACCGGAGTCCAGAACCTGGAGATCAGGGAGACCAGGATCCATATGGCCAGAACAGTCATCGAGTAACGCCCCGAGGCCTTGCACCACATGCTGGCCAGCACCACCCGCATCCGTCCGAAGAATCCCAGTTGGCCGGGGAATGTGGCCCTCAATCCCAGGTGGGGCCTGTCTGCGTGTTCCCAACTCATCAGGCAGCCACCTCCTGTCTGGCCGCACCTCGAAAACGCGGATCGATCAGCCTATGAATAACGTCCACCAGCAGTCCCAGGAAGAGGAAGAAGGCCGCCAGCAAAAGGAGCTCGGATTGAACGGCCGGAAGATCCCGGTTGCCCACATCGGTGATCAGCATGGAGCCAAGTCCCGGCAGGGCGAACAGGTTCTCGCTGACCATGACCCCGGTGATCATCTCGGCCATGGTCAGTCCAATCACCGAAACCAGCTGGGGGGAAGCCAGCCGCAGACCGATGCGCAGAGCAGCCTGGGTCCGGGTCATCCCGCAGGCCATGCCCATGTCCACATACCCCGAAGAGAGCATGTCGCCCAACAAGGAGCGGGTGTACCGCATGATGCCGGCACCCACGATGATGCCGGTAGACAGCGCTGGCAGAATCAAGGCCGCCAAGGCCTGACCCGGCTGAGCCCAGCCGAGTGCAGGAAAGCCCTGCGAGGGCAACAGACCAATCAGGCCACTGCCCTTGGCGAAGAGCATGATCAGCAGCAATCCTGACCAGAGGGCCGGTACTGATCCGCCCACGATGGCTACCATGTGGCTGAATGACTGCATCCGTGGCGAGCGAGCCAGAGCGGCCGCACAGCCCAGGGGAATGCCCAGCAGCAGAGCCACGGCCAGCCCCAAAAGGATCAGCGGAAAGGTGATCTGGGCTCGGACACCTACCTGAGAAGCGATGGAACGGTTGGTCAGAATGGACCTGCCCAGGTCTCCTTGCAGAAAGTCGCTGATCCAATCCAGATACTGCCTTGGGTAGGAGCGGTCCAGGCCCATCTGCCGACGCAGCCGCTCGACGCGTTCGGGCGGGGCATCCAGCCCGGCCATGACGGCGGCCACGTCACCGGGCAGGATGCGCAAGGCCAGGAAGATCAGCATAGAGATGCCTATCAGCGCCAAGATGAAGAGCACCAGGCGCCGCATCAGGAATCTGGCCATGGTCACCCCCGCCTATAAATCACGTCGGACAAGGGCATGAGGGACTGGTTCAGATCGACCGGGAAGCCCTCCAACCCCTTCCGCCAGGCCGTGGTCACCCGGTAGTTGAAGAGCCAGTCCGCCGCCGCATCCTTGCTGACGATCCGGGCGGCCTGGGCCAGGAGCCTGTCGGAGTCATCAGCGGAGGTCGTGGCCATAGCCTGACGGTAAAGCTCCTGGACCTGACGATTGTCATAGTTGTAGTAGTAGCCGGGGTTGGCCCACTGGTGGAAGTCGTGGCTCTCGCCATGATCCACCAGAGACAGGTCATAGTCCTTGTTGGCATGCACGTCCTGGAGCCAGACTGAAAATTCCACCACCCGCACATCCAGGTCGATGCCCACCTGACGCAGCTGCGAGCGCAGCTGATCGCCCAGTTCGCTGCCATAGGTGTTGGCATAGGTCAGTCGTAGCTTGAGCCGGTGTTCGGGACCATACCCGGCCTGGGCCAGAAGCCGCCGCGCCTGCTCCGGATCGTGGGGATAGAGCCCGGTCAGATCCTGATAGCCAGGATCCAAGGAGGGTATGGGTCCGCCCAGAGCCCTGTCCGATCCTCCCCGGGAGGCGATCAGCTGCCGATGGTCGATGGCATGGCGGATGGCTTGTCGCACCCGCGGGTCAGATGTAGCGCCACCCTTGCCGTTCATGGCCAGGACGTACTTGTCTGTGTCGTCGCCCGCCTTGACCTGGAAGTCGGGGCTCTTGCGGAAGGGGCTGGCCAGGTTCTCGGTGACCGGAGCCAGCACCTGCACATCTCCGCTACGCAGGGCGTTGACGGCGGCGTTGTCATCATTGAGGTAGCGGATGACGATGGTTGGCGTCTTAGGCTTGTCGCTACCCCAGTAGTGTGGATCGGCCTTAAGAGTGACCGAGTCGTTTGGCCTGAAGCTTTCCAACAGGTATGGGCCGGATCCCACAGCCTGGGTCTTCATGTCGTAATGAGCCCGTCGGTCAAAGACCAGGCCAGCCCGCCCGCTCAGCTGCCAGAGCAGATCCTGGTATGGTCTGGACAACGTCAGGCGCACTGTCAGCGGATCCGTAGCCTGAACACCCTGGAAACCCTCCAGCATCTCGCTGCCCTGATAGTGACCTGCCATAAGTCCGCGAATGGAGTCGACCACGTCCTGGGCCCGAAGAGCATGGCCGTTGGAGAAGCGGATGCCCTCATGCAGGTGGAAGGTGTAGACCAGACCATCATCGGAGACATTCCAGGTTTTTGCCAGCCCTGGGCGCACCCGATTCCTAGAATCTCGTGACACCAGACCCTGATAGACATTGCCGATCAGAAGCTGATCCAGCGCCGTACCCGACTGGTTGCGGATGTCCAGATTGGTGGGAGCCAGCTTGAGCCCCACCGTGACCGTATCCGCCACGCTCCCGCCCTCGGCCTGACCAGCGACTCCACGATGCCCGGTCCACAGGGAGATAGCCAAGGCCAGTGCCAGCAGCAGACTGAGTAGCTTCCAGGGCAGGGTGTTGCCGCCCGACTTCATGGGTCTGATCCTGGCGTTGAGTTCAGGGTCAGTGCTGGGGCCTGGCTCCTGGGCCACGTCTGTCTCTGCTGCGGTCACGCTGTCATGGGCATGCGTGCCGTGTCGATCTGCGTTCATTGACGAATCCTTATGCTGTGGTTGACCGCCATTCTGGTCGATCACCGCCCACCAGCATACTCCCCGAAGCCATCACCAGGGCTTATGCGCCTAGGATGGATTCGGAAAGCGCCACGCGCCCGGACGACGGCAGGGAGGAAGAGACATGCTGCTGGCCATCGACATCGGCAACACCAACATCGAGGTCGGATTCATGGAGGGCGACCAGGTCGCCGCCTCCTACAGGCTGACCACAAGAATCGATCACACGGCCGATGAGTTCGGGCTGCTGCTGGGACAGCTCATGGCCCTGGCAGGCTACAAGACTGCGGATGTGCAGGATGCCATCATCTCCTCAGTGGCTCCTGCGGTCATGCACGCCGTCAGGTCCTGCCTGATCCGTTTCTTTTCCATCGACCCCATGGTGGTGGGCCCCGGCGTGAAGACAGGGATGAACATCCGTCTGGACGACCCGCGTTCCCTGGGCGCCGACTGCCTGGCTGACTGCGTGGGCGCCTTCCACCGCTACGGAGGGCCGGTCCTGGTCATCGACTTCGGCACGGCCACCACCTTCAACTATGTGGACGCCAAGGGCGCCATACGTTCAGGCCTGATCGTGCCGGGCATCCGTTCGGGGGCTCAGGCCCTGGCCGGACAGACCGCCCAATTGCCGCAGGTGGAAATCACCCGTCCGCAAACCATCATGGCCACGGGCACCAGGACGGCCATGCAGGCCGGACTCTACTACAACTTCCTCGGTGGCCTGGAGCGGATCATTCGCCAATACCGCAGCGAAATCGGCCGAGACTTCCACGTGGTGGCCACGGGCGGCATGGGTCGCACCTTCTCAGAGGACACTGACCTGATCGAGGTCTACGATCCCGAGCTGATCTTCGCTGGCATGTACAGGATTCACCAGCTCAATGCCGATGGCCGACCACACGCTGCACCAGCGCGCCATTGACCTGCAGGCTGGCCTGCTTGCCATCCCCGTCGACGCTTGCCAGTGAGCCCACCAGGGCCTGGCCCTCCAGCTGAACCTGCACCGGATGCCTGGTCCGGTTGAAGAGAAAGACGAAGCGCGTCCGATCATCTCCGCTGACTCGCTCAACTCTCAACAGATCGGGGTCGCCCTGGGCTGACCTCATATCAGCGATATCCAGCGCCTCCAGGAGGGCAGGAAGGACCTTGGCCAGATCCTGGGCATCCAAACGACAGCCCAGGTAGGCGGCCTTGCCGTGACCCCAGTCATGGACGGTCATGGCTGGCATGCCATCCATCCCTGTCCAGGGATCCGCCCGGTAGCCAGCCAGGACCTTGGTGCCCTTGTCCAAGTGGCCGATGACATCGGCCCAGTCCTGCGCCCTGACCCCGTTGGTCAGGTCAAGATGATCCAGCAGACCAGGCGTGCCGGGGGCCATGGGTGCGCACTCCTCGACCGACAGACCCAGCAGATCCCGAGGCGGCCCCGGATACCCTCCGGTCCAGACGCGATCCTGCTCGTCGGCGATACCGCTACCCCAAGTGACGATCAGCCGCCCTCCACCGTGCACATACTTGTGCAACCGCTTGGAGAGGTCAGCGTCGATCAGGTAGAGGGCTGGCAAGACCACCAGCGGGTACTCCTCCCAGGCGGCCCTGACCGGCAGGACATCAGGTCGGATGGCGTTGTCGAGGAAGGCCCGGTACCAGACCGGCGGCTCCTGGCCATGCTCGACCCGGTCGCTGGGTGAGGCTGCGTGAGAGCTGGCCCACTGGCTTGCATAGTCGAAGACCAGGGCCACCGGGGCCTTGGCCAGCGTGGTACCAGCCAAACCAGCCTGCGAGAGGCCCTGCAGGTCCCTTCCCAGCTGGCAGACGTCGCGGAAGACTGCCGTGTCTTCGCCTGCATGAGGCAGCATGGCCGAGTGGAACTTTTCCGCCCCAGCCCGGGACTGCCGCCACTGGAAGTAGCAGATGGCATCAGCCCCGAGTGCCAGGTGGGCCAGAGAGTCGCGCTCCAGCTGTCCAGGCTCCTTGCGGAGGTTGACCGGCCGCCAGTTGACCGCCGAGGTGGACTGCTCCATAAGCCACCAGGGACGTCGGCGGGCGATGGCATCCACCAGGCTGGAGGAATAGGCCAGCTCTTCCAGATGATCCCTGCCCGGTGTCACATAGTGGTCGTTGGCCACAAAGTCCACCTGGTTGCCCCAGTCGTCGTAGTCCAGGGCGAATCCGCCGGCGCTGACCATGAAGTTGGTGGTCAGGGGTATATCCGGGGTGATCTCAGCCAGAGTGTCACGCTCAGCCATGTAGAAATCCTTGAGGGCATCGGAGCTGAACCGCTCGAAGTCCAGCATGCGGCCCGGATTCTGGAAATTCCCCTGACCGATAAAGCGCGGCGGCAGAATCTGCGAGAAGTCGCTCAGCCGCTGTGACCAAAAGTCCGTGCCCCAGGCGCGGTTGACGGCATCAATGTCCTTGTAACGGCGACGGCACCAGCGCTGGAAGGCCCGCATGGCATCGTCGGAATAGTCGAAGCGATTGTGGCAGCCATACTCATTGCCCACATGCCAGGCCACCAGATAGGGGTTGTTCCGGTAGTGCTCGGCCATGGCCCGGCAGAGCTTCAAGGCATAGGAGCGGAAGATCGGCGAGGTTGGCCGCCAGTGCTGCCGGGCCCCGGGCCAGACCGTGTCGCCTCGCTCATCCCTGAGCAGAACCTCAGGATGGGCCTGGGTCAGCCAGAGCGGCGGCGAGGCCGTGGCCGAGGCCAGGTTGACCCCGATGCCGGCCCGACCAAGCTTGTCGATGATCCGGTCCAGCCAGTCAAAGTCGAATACGCCCTGGCTGGGCTCTATGCGCGACCAGGAGAAGACCCCCAGGGCCACCACGTTGACCCCTGCCTTGGTCATCAGCCTGATGTCCTCATCCCATGTATCCTCGGGCCACTGGTCGGGGTTGTAGTCGCATCCGTACCAGAGGGACTGCTGACCCTTGAGATGCTTGGGCCATCGATAAGCCCGCCGTGTCGGTTTGCTCATGGGTAGAACCTCCTGGTCCGTCTCAATCCTCGGACGGGGGTGCCTGCCGCGTCCACGTCGTCCCGCGGCTCCGGAACCCCTTGACCATTATGGCCCACCAGGCTGACTGTTCAGACTTCTCCTTGAGGCTCCAAGGGAACAGAAGAGTTGAAGATGCGATCAACCCCGGTGAAGGGGTCGGTGAACTCCAAGCGACGGGCCACCAATTGCAGCGGCTGGGAGAAGTCGTCATAGGCACGGGTCTGGATCCGGGGGTAAAGATCGTCGCCCACTATGGGCAGGCCCAGAGCGTTCATATGCACCCGAAGCTGGTGGGTCTTGCCGGTCTTCGGGTAGAGGGTGTAGGTGGCCAGACATCCCTGGCCCGCCGTCAGCTCGACCCTGGTAACAGCATTGACAGGCCCTCGCTCCTCCCAGGCCTGCAGAACCCCTCGGCGTTTGATCACCCTGGAACGGCGCTCTAGCGGAAAGACCCGGGGTGGATCCAGGTATCGCACGGTGCCGGTCCGCGGGCGGACTATGGGTCCTACCGGCGCCAGACACTGGTAGATCTTGCGCACGCGATGCTCTTGAAAGAGCATCTGATAGGCCCGCCTGGCAGCCGGATCTCGCACCAGAACCAGCCCGCCTGCAGTAGCCCTGTCAAGCCGATGGGCGGGTATGATGGCGGGCTCCCCGTAGAGCCGACGCATCCGGATCAGCACGGTACTGGCGTACCACATCCCTCGAGGCATAGTGGCCAGAAAATGGGGCTTGTCGACCACGATGATGCGTTGGTCCTCATATATGATTCTGGGTTCGAAGGGGATCCGCGGCTCCTTCAGGACCACCCGGTGCCCCCGCTGCCCGGACCCTACAGCCATGGAACCCTATTCCACCGTGACCGACTTGGCTAGATTGCGGGGCTTGTCCACGTCCAGACCCTTGAGCCGGGCCATGTCCAGGGCGAACAGCTGCAGGGGAACCACGTCCACCAGGGGGCTGAGCAGGGTCGGGCAGGGCGGCCGCCAAAAGACCACGTCAGCATAGCGGTCGGCGTCCGGATCCCCCTCCTCGGCCACGACAATGGTGAAAGCACCGCGGGCCTTGACCTCCTCGATGGCCGAGATGACCTTGTCATGCAGTACATTGCGGCCCCGTGCGCTGGGGACGATGACCACCACAGGCTCACCTGGCTCCACCAAGGCGATGGGACCATGCTTGAGCTCGCCAGCGGCGAACCCCTCGGTGAAGATGTAGGCGATCTCCTTGAGCTTGAGCGCCCCCTCCAGAGCCACCGGGTAGCCCACATGCCGACCCAGGAAGAGGAAAGAACGGGCCTTGGACATGCGCTGAGCCGTCTGGCTGATGACCTCGGCCTGTCCGTCCAGCACCTTCTGGATCTTGGCAGGCATGGCTTTGAGGCTGTCGATGGTCTGGTGGATCTCGTCTCGATACATGGTTCCCTTCACCTGGGCCAGGTAGAGCCCCAGCAGGTAGGCCGCCACGATCTGGGCCAGGAAAGCCTTGGTCGAGGCCACAGCCACCTCGGGGCCGGCGTGGGTGTAGAGCACCGCATCGGACTCCCTGGGGATGGTGGACCCCTGGGTGTTGCAAATGGCCAAAACCCGCGAACTCTGCTCCCGCGCATGCCGAAGCGCCATCAGCGTGTCCATGGTCTCCCCTGATTGGGAAATGGCCACGACCAGCGTACGCGGGGTCAGGATGGGATCACGGTAGCGGAACTCATGGGCCAGCTCGACCTCCACCGGGATGCGCACCCAATGCTCAATGGCGTACTTGGCCACCAGTCCCGCGTAGGAGGCCGTCCCGCAGGCCACGACAATGATCTTGTCGATCTGGCGGAAGACCTCCTCATCGATGTGAACCTCGTCCAGATCCAGGTCGCCCGACTCATCGTACCGGCCCAAGAGGGTGTTGGAGACGGCCGCCGGATCCTCGTGGATCTCCTTGTCCATGAAGGAGTCCCAGCCTCCTTTTTCGGCGGCCGAGGCATCCCAATCGATGGTGTAACGGCGCGGATGCTCCACCGGATGCCCCTGAAAGTCGGTGACCAGGACCTGGTCCGCACTGATGCAGACAGCCTGGTCCTGCCCCAGCTCCATGGCCTGGCGTGTATAGGCTACGAAGGCAGCCACATCGGAGCCCAGGTAGTTCTCCCCGTCTCCCAGACCGACCACCAGCGGCGAATCGTGTCGGATGCCCACTACCAGATCAGGTTGCCTCGAGTCCACTGCCAAGATGGTGAAGGCTCCCTTAAGCATGCGCGCCAGCCGCCTGATGGCCTCGAAGATGTCGGGCCGGCCGGTAGCGTCGATGATTTCCTGGGCAATCTTGCCTAAAAGCTTGGCCGCCACTTCGGTGTCCGTAGAGGACACAAAAGTGTATCCCTCGGTCTCAAGGTCCAGCCGCAGCCTGGAGGCGTTCTCGATGATCCCGTTGTGGATCAGCGCGACCTTGCCGTCACGGCTGGTGTGGGGATGAGCGTTGATATCTGTGGGTTCGCCATTGGTGGCCCAGCGGGTGTGCCCGATGCCCACGGTGGCCTCGGGCATGGGCTTGGTCTTCAGATCAGCAACCAGATTGCCCAGGCGCCCCGCCTTCTTGCGCACGGCCACCTGCGTCATTCCCGGGGCAGCCAGGGCCACTCCGGCCGAGTCATAGCCCCGGTACTCCAAACGTTCCAGACCCTTGAGGCAGACCTCCAGGGGCCTGCCACAGGCCGTCCGTACTGACCCCGCATAACCGACGATTCCGCACATGAATCCCAGTCTAGCTGTGGGAGTTCTGCCGTCGCCCGTCCGGAAGGCTTCTTGCCGGAATTTCTACAACCTGAACAGCGCCAGAGCCTAGAGTACGGTATGCAAGAATTCAGCGAACCTCTCGGAGTGCGGATGGTCGATGATGTCAGGGCCTCCCTGCTCCACCACGACGCCCTGGTCCATAAAGACGATCTGCTCGGCCACCTCGCGGGCGAAGCCCATCTCATGGGTAACCACCACCATGGTCATGCCCTGTTGGGCCACCTGCCGCATGACCCCCAGAACTTCCCCTACCAGCTCCGGATCCAGGGCTGAGGTGGGCTCGTCGAAGAGCATGATGTCAGGGTGCATGGCCAGGGCTCGTGCGATGGCCACACGCTGCTGCTGACCGCCGGAGAGCTGGGCAGGGTAATAGTCCATCCTGTCCTCCAGCCCTACACGTTCCAGCTGGGCCTGTGCCTCCTTGCGGGCATCGCTCTTAGGAACCCGGCCCACATGGACCGGCGCCTCCATGACGTTCTCCAAGGCAGTCATATGAGGAAAGAGGTTGAAGCGTTGGAAGACCATGCCGATCTTGGAGCGCTGCCTGGCAATGGCCTTGTCGTCCAGGGTCTGCAGCACAGGGCCCTTGCCGGTATCGACCTTCCGGTATCCAGTCAGCTCGCCATCCACATATATTTCGCCGGCTGTGCGGGTCTCCAGCTGGTTGATCAGCCTCAGCAGCGTTGACTTGCCCGAACCAGAAGGCCCCAGGACGGCCGTTACCGTGCCGGGCATGACCTCCAGGTTGATCCCCCGCAGTACATGCTGGTCGCCGAATACCTTATGCACATTCCTGATGACGATGGCCGGATTCTTATTACCTTGACCATCTTTCTTGGTCTGCCTGTCCTCGTCCATGATTTTCCTCCTGCGCTCAGGCGTTCAGCCCGGCCATCATGACCTTGTTGACTTTGTCAGTCTCCTGACGGGTCTGAGGGTCCTCGCCATCCTTGCCGTCCTTGTCCCCCGACCCAGCCAAGGGCCGCGAGTCGAAGCCCTTGCCGTAATGCTTCTCCAGCTGGGCCTGGATGACCATGAGAACGGAGGTGATGACCAGGTACCAGATGCAGGCCACAATCAGCAGCGGGATGGTCTTGTAGATGCGGTTGGCGATGGCGTTGGTGGCGAACTGGAGTTCCAGGGTGAAGGGCACGGCAAGAGCCAGGGATGTGGTCTTGAGCATGCCGATGGTCTCATTGCCGGTAGGCGGCACGATGATGCGCATGGCCTGAGGCAGGACGATCCGCCGCATGATCATGGAGGGCGGCATGCCCAGAGCCTTGGCGGCCTCCTCCTGGCCAGGGTCCACAGCCTCGATGCCGGCACGGACGATTTCGGAAAGGTAGGCAGCCTCGTTCAGTCCCAGGCCCAGAACCGTGGCCACGGTGGCGTTGAGCACGGTCTTGGTGTCGATGCTCCAGAACTCTGGCCCGAAGGGGATGCCGATGGCCAGCTTGGGAATCAGCACGGAGAGCAGGCCCCAGAAGACCAGCTGGGTATATACAGGAGTGCCACGGAAGAACCAGATGAAGAACCAGCTGACCCAGCGCAGAACCGGATTGGACGACTTGCGCATGACTGCCAGGATGATGGCCAGGATTGTGGCCAGGACCATGGCGTAGACAGTCAGCAGAAGGGTCCACTTGATGCCGTCCAGGACATGCTCGTTAAAGAGGTACTTCCAGACCGTGGGCCAATCAAAGTTGGGATTGGTCACCATGCCATGGATCAGCATGGCCACGAAAACGGCCACGATGACGGCAGCCACGATCGGCCCCGGCTTGCGCACCGGCCTGGCCTCTATTCTGCCGGGGATCTGAATCTGGTCCGTCCCCTTCTTGGTATGCATCTCCTGCTTCCTTCCGCACCGCTGAACGTATTCAGGCCCAGCCTATCCAGCCGGGCCAACCGCTAAGCGCAGACCGGTTGTCGAGCCGACCCGCGCCTAGCAGCTTGCCTCAGTCAGAGACTGCGGGGTTGATCTCCGCCTTCTCGACAGCACCGCTCTGAACGCCCCAGTTCTTGAGGATCTTGGCGTAGGTGCCGTCATCGATGAGCTTCTGGAGTGCCGCCTGAGTGGCTTCAGCCATGCCACTGCCCTTCTTCAGAGCGGCTCCTTGCAGGACGATGTCGGTATCCTTGCCCAGCTTCTCCAACTGGCCGTCGGTCTGCTTGATGGCATATCCGGTCACCTGGGAGTCGGCGTAGAAGACGTCGATCTTGCCGTTGACCACCGCCGTGGCGGCATCGGTCTGCTGCTTGTAGGACTGCACATCAACCGGCTTCTTGCCCTTGGCCTTGCACTCGGCCGAGATCTTGTCCGTCGCCTGCTGCTCTTCGATGGTGCCCGTCTGCACGCCGACCTTTACACCGCAGATGTCGTCAGGATTGATCTTGGAGGGGTTGCCCTTCTTGACGGCAAAGGCCGTTCCTGCCTTGAAGGTGGTGACGAAGTCCACCGACTGCATCCGCTCCTTGGTGATGGTGAAGCTGGAGATGCCTGCATCGTACTTGCTGCCGATGGCAGGGATGATGGTATCGAAGGAGGCGCTGACCATCTCCCCCTTGAGCCCCATCACCTTGGCGATGGCGTTCGACAGATCCACGTCAAAGCCGATCGGTGTCTTGCCGTCCTCATTCATGAATTCGCCGGGCGCATATGAGGTCTCCATGCCCACGGTCAGCTTCCCGTCCTCGGAAACCGACTCGGGCACCTTGGCCGCGATGGCCGGATCCTTCTTGATGCCGCTGACGTCAAAAGCCGCCGGGTGGGAACTTGTTGTGGCCTTGCCCGATGCACTGTTGTTGTCCGCCTCGTCGGTGGTTCCGCAGGCCCCGATGGAGGCCAGCAGGGCGACACTCAGAGCCGCCGTCAGCATCGCCTTGATCTTGCCCATGTCTTCTCCTCTTCCGGACCGCCCCGAGGCGACCCTCCGTATCCCTTGATTGACATGCACTATTATGCACACATTGGTATTTTTATGCACGCGGCTGACTGTTGATCTTCCATTGCGGTTTGCTCTGCATGGCGGAATTTGGCTCCAGATCAAGCTTCAGGACCTTATAGAACACCGCCAATCGCCTTAGCCCCGGGCGTGTCGACCTGCATAGTGCAAGGGAATATCAGCAGAAGACCGTCCCTATCCAAGAGTCATCTGAGCAGCGGAAAGTGCATCAACACGTATCTCAGCCCCGACGGTTCCGGTAGCGCATGGCTCTTTGGGCCTCACGGCGGTCCTGTTCCTCCCGCAGGGACTGACGCTTGTCATACTCACGTTTGCCCCTTGCCACGGCGATCTCCACCTTGACTCTGCCATCCTTGAAATACAAGCTCAGTGGGACGATGGTGTAGCCCTTGGCCTGAATCTGTCGCTCCAGGCGAATGATCTGCTTGGCATGCAGAAGCAGCTTGCGCTTGCGCTTGGGGGCATGATTGTTCCAGGTGCCGTTGAGATATTCAGGGATATTCGCGTTCTCCAGCCAGACCTCGTGCCGACGGTCGATGCTGACGAATGACTCGGCCAGGGAGGCCCGCCCCTCGCGCAAGGACTTGACCTCAGTCCCGGTCAGGGCGATGCCTGCCTCATACCGATCCTCGATCTGGTAGTCATGACGGGCCCTGCGATTCTGGGCAATCATCGACGTGCCAGTCTCCTTAGCCATGATGTCCTCCTCCGGACCATGCCGATCATGTCGCCTGGTAGGCCGGACGGCTAGGAGTGGCGTCCCAGGTGGCGGACCTGGTCCGCTTCGATGTCAGTAATGAATGTACTGGTAATTGCCGGCCCCGTAAACCGTCTCATAGGCGGGGAATGAGGCAAATCCGGTGCCTCCCTCGGAGATGAGCACGGACCCGTCCCCATTGACCCGCTCGACCACGGCCACATGGCCATAGGTCCAGTCGGCGTTCCAGTAACCGACCCGCTGGCCACGGGCGAAGACCATGGCGGCTCCGACGTGTGGAGTGTTGTTGACCAAGTAGCCCAGACTGCGTGCGGTATTGGCCCAGTCAGCCCCGTTGCCCATATAGGATCCCACAGGAAGGGACAGCTGCGAACGGCGGATGTAGGCCCAGAGGGTGCACTGACGGGCGGGATAAGCGCTGCCGCCCACCGAGTTGCCGGTGGGATGGCCGTAGCAGAACCCAGAACCCTCAGGACAGCTGCCAGGTACCCCGTAATTCATACCGGAGGCACCTCCACCACCCCCGTTGCTTGGTGGGGCCTGCTGCGGAGCCGGCGATGCTGCGGAGCCGCCACCGCCGACCTGCTGGGCGCCGCCGGCATGGGGATCGGCACCGCCGCCGGCATTGCCTGTGTTGAGGGAATCGATCATCGACTCGGTGGCCACGATGTCAGCGGCCTCACGGGCTGACTGGGTGGTCAGGGCAGCCTTCTGCCCCTCCAGCTGCTTGCGTGCTGCAGTTCCCTGGTCGCGCAAGGCCTGCAGACTGTCCTGCTTGGCCTGCGCCGCGGCTGCCGCCTGCTGGGCCGCCGCCTGCTGCTGGTCGGCCTTGGCCTTCAAGGTGCTGATCTGCTCCTCGATGGCCTCGAGACGCTGCTTGCGATTCATGGACGAATTGAGGGTGTTGGCGGCATCATTGGCTGTGTTGGCCTCGGATCGCGTCACGGCTGCATCGGACTGCATCTTGTCCACAAAGTCCTTGGTGCTGGAGGACTTGGTCACCACGTCCATGACCTGGGAAGCCTCAGAGCCGTGGAAGCTCTTTCTCGCCATCTGCGCCACACCGGCCTTGGCATCGTCATAGTCGATGCCGGTCTGACGGATCTTGGCCTCCAGGTCGGCACGATCCTTGCGGGCCGCCTGCAGCCGGTCGTTGGTGGCCTGAACCAGACTGTCGGCCTGTTCGGCCTGCTGCTGAGCTTCGACAGCGCTCTGCTGAGCCGCCGGGATCTGGTTGGCAGTCAGATCGTTGAGGCTGAGAATCTGGTCGGCCAGCTGGCTGTTGACACCTGCCAGTTTGCTCTTCAGAGCCTGATGGCTCTGTACCTTCTGCTGATAGCTACTCCAATCGGCCCGGGCCGGCGCAGGGGCCACTGTCAACCCCAGGATCCCACCGCCCAGCATCATGGCCAACGACCCCACCAGGCCGCAGATGGCTTCCAAGTGCTTCGTACGATTCATGGTCAAGTCCTCACTATCACTTATCCATGCTAGTCATCATTATGGCAGAGTTCGTGCCCATAAGGTCAACCCGGCCCGTCGCTGCGGATCAGGTCCTCAGATACCGCCGCAGGGAGATGGAAGAGGCCAATGCGGACAAGAGCATGGCCCCCAGGATCAACGCCGGGGCCATGAGCAGGACCGTGGACTGGTCCACGTAGGGCATCCACTGGACCGTCCGGGCCAGCCAATCCGTGATGAAAAGCTTGACGATGGCGCTTAGAGCGCCGACAGCCAGAAGAGACCCCAACAAGGATGCCACCACGCCCTCCAGGATGAAGGGCAGCCGTATGGTCCAGTTGGAGGCTCCCACCAGTCTCATGATCTCGGTCTCGTTGCGACGCGAGGCGGCGCTCATCCTGATGGTGGTGCCAGTCAGCAGGATGGCCACGATCACCATGACTACGGCCAGAACCAGGGTGACTGCCGTAGCCCTGTTGAGGATCTTGAAGACCGGATCGAATATCTGGCGCTGGTCGGACACCTCCTCTACCCCGTCGCGTCCTGACAGCACCTCGGAGACCACCTGGTACTTGGTTGGATCCTTGAGCTTGAGACGCAGGGAGGCCTGCATGTCCGCTGCGGTCATGGTCCTTCCCTCATATGTGCCGTTGGGGTACTGCTTGAGGAAGGTGTTCTTGAAAAAGTCCTCCCGGCTCTGGTAGGTGATTTTTGCCACAGAGTCGCGCAGCTCAGTATTGATGGTGTTCTCCAGCTTGACGATCTCGTCGTTGGTGGGCGCCTTGCCGGTCGCGCAGGATGCCGCCTGGCTGGCGCCGTCCGGGCATAGCCAGACCACTACCTCTACTTGGTCGTACCAGTCCCCTTTGGCCTTGCTGATCTGGGCCTGCATGAGGCCCGATGCGCCGATGAAGAGGAAGGAGATGAACGTGACCAGCATGACCGAGAGGATCATGGACCCGTTGCGCCGCAGGTTGTCCCAGGTGCTGGAAAGGATGAACCGCAGTCTCATCGTGCCGCCTTCTTCTTGTCATGATGCTGATCCCGAGCCTGTGCGCCGCTCTTCTGTCGGGACTTCCTGGCCGCCTTGGGGGCTTCAGGAGGAGCGGGCGGGGCCGGCGGGGCCCCCATGGACTGGGTATCGTAAGGCTTGACATCATGATCGATTTCGCTGGTCGAGTCCTTTTTACTGGCCTTGCTCTTGCTGGAGGCTTGCTTTGAGGATTGCGCGTCGTCCTGCTTCATTTGGGCCGTAGCCTGACCGGATTTGCCGGTCGGTTCCGCCGGGCTGGAAACATCAAGCTGCGGAGACTGATCTGGCCTCTTGAACTGTTGTTCACGATCAGCAGCCTCAGCGGAGGTTTCCTTCAACGGTTGGCGGTCCTTGACCTTTTCATCTTGCTTGGAGCCCCTTTGATCGCGGTCATGATTGCGATCTTCATGCGCGAGACCCTTGCGGTCACTACCTGGTTTCCTACCCTGCTCATGACTGCTCGAATCTTCGTGCCGCCGATCCTGGGACCTGCTTTCGGCGGTCGACTTGGGCCGCGCAGCATCCGAACCAGGAGCGGACTTCCGAGATTTCCCGGAGGTTGTAGGTTCTACTTGTTCTGACTGGGGACGATTCCCGGATTCGGCGCGATCAGTTCCTGACTTGCCCTGGTCTTTGTCACTGGGACCTTCACTCGACTGACTCGGTCGATCCGGGCTGCCCTGGGACACCGGAACAGGCCTGCGGAATCGTTCGTCAGAGTCGGAGTCGGTCTTCCCCTCGGGCTGCCCTGCAGAGGCATCTTCCTGCGCAGACTCAAGGCTGCCCAGGCCCTTCCCCCAGGTCAGGGTGTCCTCCACCGAGGTGAAGACCTGCCCATAACGTCCTGTTCTCCCCGAATGCATGGACTTGGCCAGCCGTGCGATTCCCTCGTCGCCATACTGGCCCTGGTCGACGGCCTGTGCCGCCGCCTGGACCACCTGCTTGGCTCCCTTGGTTCCATCCGCGATGGGCTCGGTAGCGGGGCTATTCCCATCCTGGGCGACAACCTGCACCGGACGGCGCCCTCCAACTCCAACCTCACGAGCACGATCCAGGGCATCACCGTCAGCGGGATCCCCGATGGCATGATGAGCGCGCGCCGCAACCTCGGCATCGGGGAAGAAGCGCGAAGAATCGTAGGAGCCGTGGGCCTCGTCGCGCATGATCCGGCCCGTATGCAGCTCCACCACCCGCTTGCGCATGGAGTTGACGATCTCCTCGTTGTGGGTGGCCATGACCACGGTGGTGCCGGTCCTGTTGATGGCATCCAGAACCTCCATAATGCCCAAGGAGGTTGTGGGATCAAGATTGCCGGTGGGCTCGTCAGCCAGCAGGATTTCCGGGTTATTAACGTAGGCGCGGGCCAAAGCCACCCTTTGAGCCTCGCCACCGGAAAGCTCATGGGGGTAATTTTGCTCCTTGCCCGTCAGTCCCACGGTCTTGAGCACCTGAGGCACCAGAGTCTTGATGGTGGACCGGCGAGCGCCGATGACCTCCAGCGTGAAGGCCACGTTCTGCCATACGGTCTTGTTGTTGAGCAGCTTGTAATCCTGGAACACAAAGCCAATGGAGCGCCGATACCCGGGAATCTCACGATTGCGCAGACGTCGCAGGTCGTTGCCGGCCACACGGATCTCCCCCTCGGTGGCCTCCTCCTCGCGCAGAAGCAGGCGGAGCAGGGTGGTCTTGCCCGACCCGCTGGCGCCCACAAGGAAGACAAAATCCCCACGATCGACATCCAGGCTGATGTCATCCAAGGCGGGACGGGACCCCTTGGGGTAGATCTTGGTCACGTCCTTGAGCGAAATCAACGCCATTGACTCTCCGTTCCTCAGTATTCCCCTACAGAGGCTATCAACAAGACCGACACTACACACTCATGAAACACCGACCCGGATGAGGCCGAGCACAGGTTTATTTGCTGGCTTCCTCCTCACGGGCCTGAACCCGCTGCTGATGCCGCCAACGGATACCGGCCTCTATGAAGGCATCGATGTTGCCGTCGAAAACGCCCTGGGTATCCGAAGTCTCGTATCCGGTACGCAGATCCTTGACCATCTGGTAGGGATGCAGCACATATGAGCGCATCTGATCCCCCCAGCTGGCTTTGATGTCGCCGGCCAGCTCCTTCTTCTTCTTGGCCTCCTCTTCGTGCCGCAGAACCAGTAGTCGGGACTGCAGAACAGCCATGGCAGCCGCACGGTTCTGGATCTGGCTGCGCTCATCCTGCATGGTGACCACAATGTTGGTCGGCAAATGGGTGATACGCACGGCCGAATAGGTGGTGTTGACACCCTGACCGCCGGGACCGGAAGAGCAGTAGGTGTCCACTCGAATATCCGAGTCGGGGATGTCGATGTGGTCAGTGGGTTCCACCAGAGGGATGACCTCGACAGCGGCGAAGGAAGTCTGCCTTCGGCCTTGGTTGTCAAAGGGCGAAATCCGCACCAGACGATGGGTGCCGCCCTCCACCGACAGCCGACCGTAGGCGTAGGGAGCATCCACCTGGAAGGTGGCCGACTTGATGCCGGCCTCCTCTGCGTATGAGGTGTCCATAACCTTGGTGGAGAAGCCGTGCCGCTCAGCCCACCTCATATACATGCGCAGGAGCATCTGGGCCCAGTCGGCCGCGTCCACCCCACCGGCACCAGAACGGATGGTGACCACGGCGGCGCGCTCGTCGTACTCCCCGTCCAGCAGGGTCTGGATCTCCATGTCAGCCAGGTCGGACCTCAACGAGTCGATCTCCTTGCGGGCCTCCACCAGGGTGTCCTGGTCATGCTCCTCCTGGCCCAACTCCTCCAGAGCCTGGACATCCTCCAGCCGGGAGGATGCGGACTCCAGATGCTTGAGCTGGGATTGCAGGGCTGAGAGCCTGCTGGTCACCTTCTGAGCATTCTCCTGATCATCCCAGAGTCCGGGCGCACTGGCCTGACGCTCCAGATCCGCAATCCGCGAGCGCAAACCCTCCGGGTCCAGCGCCTTGGAGATCATCTCGTACTTGGCCTTGGCCTGCTCCAATGCTTGAGCAAAATCCATCTCTGCCATACCGTCTCACCGCTTTCCAGACCGGCTCCATACGAGTCGGCCGCCGTCTTCATTGCCATTTGCCTGTGCCTGTGACGGCCGGATTCCCGCCGACCGGACGACTCGGGTCAAAGGCCGCTGAAAATGGCGGGGATGACAAGACTGGCCAGCAAAGCCACGGCAATGACCAGGCAGACCGCCCTGGCTGTATTACGGCGCCGACGCTCCCGGCGCTCACGCTCATGACTGTAGGCACTCATAGTTGATAATTTTACCTATCGGCTGCGACCTGGCTGGCGACCATCCAGACCCGACTGTCGGACGGACCATCGCTGTTTGAGCATCGACCGGTTTATCCTGTAAGACAACCTATGTCAATATGACTGCACAGCCAGAAGGAGGAACGATGAGCACAGCACGCACCGCATGGGGTTGGGGCCTGGCCAGCCAGGATGAGCAGGGTCGGACCCTGGACGTCTGGTACCCCAAGGCCGAGATCTCGACACCGCCGACCCCGGCGAACCGTCCCAACCACGACTTTGGCGACCAGGTCAACAACCAGCCCGACGCCCGCGGCATCCGAAAGGTTCCGGTCTTCACTGTGGCTGATTTGGATGGTCCAATAACCAATGCAGCCGATGCCTATCTGCGGCTTCATCTGCTCAGCATGCGCCTGACCCCTCCCAACAGCATGAACCTGGACGGGATCTTCGAACAGCTCAACACGGTGGTCTGGACCAACTACGGACCCTTCGCCGTGGAGGACTTCGCCCTGCGCAGGTCAGCGGTCATGGCTGCAGCCAGCCGATCCATGCCGGGCATCCCGGTGACACAGGTAACGGTGCTGAGCGTGGACAAGTTCCCCCGGATGGTGGATTACGTGGTTCCCGATGGGGTCCGCATCGGCAACGCCGACCGGATTCGGCTCGGCGCCCATCTGGCTCCGGGAACGACGGTCATGCACGAGGGCTTCGTCAACTTCAACGCTGGAACTCTGGGCCACTCCATGGTCGAAGGACGGATCTCCCAGGGAGTTGTGGTCGGCGACGGTTCGGACATCGGTGGCGGAGCCTCCATCATGGGCACCCTGTCCGGCGGAGGCCGCCACCGGGTCTCCATTGGTCAGCACTCCTTGCTGGGAGCCAACGCCGGCATCGGCATCTCCCTAGGCGACGACTGCGTGGTTGAAGCCGGCCTCTATGTCACCGCCGGCACCAAGATCGGCCTGGGCGACCAGGAGGTCAAGGGGGCAGAACTCAGCGGAAGGGATCATCTGCTCTTCATCCGCGACTCCCGCACGGGCCAGGTCAGAGCCCTGCCCCGTAAGAAGGGGATCGAGCTGAACGAGCGACTGCACGCCAACTGAACCCAGGCGGTCATAGGACTCAGCGCTCTTCTATAGGCAGGTAGTCGCGTGGCCCCTGACCGTTATAGACCTGCCTGGGTCGACCTATTTTCGTGTCTGGATCGTCCAGCATCTCCCGGTACTGGGCGATCCATCCGGGGATGCGACCCAAGGCGAAGAGCGTGGTGAACATCTCCGGGTCGAAGCCGATGGCGCGGTAGATAAGCCCGGTGTAAAAATCCACGTTGGGATAGAGGTGCCGCTCGACGAAGTAGTCGTCATGCAGGGCCAGGTCCTCCAGCTGGAGGGCCACGTCGAAGAGCTCTGCATCCTCGGCGTTCCTGTCCTGGTCGGGCTCGTCCATGAGCTTGTAGAGCCACTGCTTGGCTATCGCCGCGCGCGGGTCATAGGACTTATAGACCCGGTGGCCCAGACCCGCGATTTTCCGCCCCTCGCTCTTGGCCTGGTCCACATAGCCTCGTACGCCCAGGCCCGAATCCCGTATGTTCTTCAACTGACGAAGCACGGCCTCGTTGGCACCGCCGTGCAAGGGGCCTGACAGAGTGTTGATGCCGGCAGCCACCGCAGAATACAGATTGGCGCGGGCCGATCCGGCAATCCTCACCACTGAGGTGGAGCAGTTCTGCTCATGGTCGGCATGGATGATCAGGAGTTTGTCCAGGGCTTGCACCTTGAGAGGATCGGCCTGATAGGGCTGGTAGGGCATAGCGAAGCTCATCCGCAGGAAGTCCTCCACATAGCCCCAGGTTCTGTCCGGGTAGAGCAGAGGCTGGTCGCGGCGACGACGGTGGATCAGGGAGACGATGGTGCGCACCTTGGCCATGATGATGGCGCTGGCCTCCTCCAGCTGATCAGGATCATCAACATTGCAGGTGTCAGGATGAAAGCCTGCAAGTGCGTTGACCGCCGCGGCCAGCACACTCATGGGGTGAGCCTGGCGGGGGAAGGACGAGAGCAGATGGCGGAAGTCCTCCCCCACGACCGTGTAACCCAGGACATGGCTGCGGAACCGCTGGTACTGCTCGGCATCAGGCAGTTCGCCATGGGACAGCAGCCAGGCCACTTCGAGAAAATTGGACTGGGCGCACAAGTCCTCTATGGCATAGCCCCTGTAGCGCAGTATGGACCGCTTGCCGTCAATGAAGGTTATTCCCGAAACGCACTGAGCTGTGGTCTGGAAGCCGGGATCGAGCGTGACCCAGCCGTCATTGCGCAGGGAGGAGACCAGAATGCCGTCGGGCCCCTCGGTGGCGCGAACCAATGGCAGATCAACCTGGTCGGAACCGATGGACAACCGTGCTGTAGACACCACGCACCTCCTGTCAATCAACCAGTGAGGTGCCAGTGAGCGTCGACGGCCATGCCAGATCAGGCTACCGGCACCTGTACCGGCTTGGAATTGCCGACATGCTAACAGAAACAATCACGACTTCGATTACCGGCTTGTAACCGCGAGCAGGAATCCGTCCGTCCCTGGTCACGACCTGCGAACCTAAGGCATGGCCGTCTGCCTTCCCGCACCAGTCTGCAGGTAACAGTTCCAAGGAAGAAAGGACGGCATCAAACAAGGGACCGAGGAACATCCACATTGTGGACATTCCTCGGTCCCTTATATAGTCCTGACAGCCCTCGAATCAGTCCCTGGTCGTCAGAATGACAGGTCCCTGCTCGGTGATGGCAATGGTGTGCTCGCTGTGGGCACCGCGCGATCCATCTGCAGAACGCAGGGTCCATCCATCCTTGGGATCCTGATAAATCTGATCGGTGGTCGCCAGGAACCAAGGCTCAATGGCGATGACCAGACCCGGGCGCAGCTTGTAGCCGTGATGAGGCGTGCCATCGTTGGGCACATGAGGATCGCCGTGCATGATCCGCCCTACCCCGTGGCCGCCGAACTCCAGGTTGACGCTGTATCCGTTTTCGTGGGCAACCTGACCGACTGCGGCGGAGATGTCACCCAGGCGGTTGCCAGGCTGAGCCTGGGCGATGCCTGCTTTCAAAGCCTCTTCAGTGGTTCGAATCAGCCGCAGATCCTCTGGGTCGGCATGCTCGCCCACCACGAAGCTAATAGCCGAGTCGCCCACCCATCCGTCCACGTTGATGGCCAGATCCAGGGAAAGCAGGTCGCCGTCCTTGAGGTTGTAGTCATAAGGCACCCCGTGCAGGACGGCATCGTTGACGGATAGGCAGATGTAGTGGGCGAAGGGTCCGGTGCCGAAATCAGGCGCATAATCCACGTAACAGGAGGTGGCTCCCTTGCGGGAGTTGATCCTGTCCTTGACGTAGTCGTCCAGCTCCAGGAGGTTGACCCCAGGTTTGCTCATTGCCTTGAGCTCCTTGAGGATGCTGCCGACAAACCTACCCGCCGGCTTCATCTGTTCGATCTCCTGCTTGGTTTTGAGCTCGATCATCCTCTGCGTCCTTTCATGATTGGTGCCCGCGGGTGCCGCCCCTCAGGATCCTGCCCAAGTACTACCTCTCAGTATTATCGGGTCAGTCGGACGAGTCCGGCTCTCAGTTCCGGCCGAAGGTGAAGGCCCTGATAATAGAGACGACTCCCAGCACCAGAAGAGCGCACCCGCTGAAAATAACCAGGAAGATGACGGAGCTCAACGGGTAGACCATGACGATGATCCCGGCGATGATGGAGACGATGCCCGAGAAAATGGCCCAGCCTGAATGCGGGAGTCCCCAGGAGGCGGCCAGACTCATCACGCCCTCCATGATCCAGCTGATGCCCACGATGATGGTGACCAGCAGGGTCAGCGCTGAAGCGGACAGAGCCGTGTTCCTGACGATCACAATGCCGCCGACGGCGATCAGAGCGCCAAAGAGGACGCCCAGCACACGCCAACCGCCTGGAAGTCCCCTGGTCACGATGGAGGTAGCCAGACGAACCACGCCGGAGATGATGAAGTAGATGCCCAGCACCACAGTCACGGCTATCAGGGTCTTGTCCGGCCTGAGCAAAAGGGCCAGGCCCAGGATGACACCAATCACGCCCATAACGCCCATAATGACGCGGATGGCCCGCAGGGTTCTGAATCCCAGATCCTCGGCGATCATGGAGAAAGGATCCATCCGTGGCGGGCGCCCCTGATAGCCGGGGTATTGCCCATACTGACCATAATTATTCTGGTATTGGCCGCCATTCTGTCCAGAATCCTGACCACCGTACTGATTGGGCTGACCGCCCTGCATGGGATCCGTCATACCGTCCTCTTTCACTCGCTCAGGGCAGCCTATGGCCCGCCCCGTTACCGTCTTTCAAGTGTAAATCGCCAACGGAGGCAATCGTGGCTTTTCCCTTCGGCGGATGATTCGCCGGTCCGCCGATTGCCGGTGACCACAGGGCATGGCATGTCACCAAAGATGGCTAGGCTTGTGGCATGGCACAATCTACTGAATCCACGACCTCCTCCGGACTCGATCCGGCCTCCTTCTCTTCGGTCATTCGGCCACAAGACGACCTCTTTCGCTTTGTCAACGGCCCCTGGATCGACACCTACAGTCTACCTGAGGACCGCTCCCGGTTCGGCTCCTTCGACAAGCTTGCCGAGGATGCCGAGGCACAGATCCACGAAATCCTTGAGGATCCGGAATCCCCGGCCGTCAAGTCGGCCCTGCTCTATCGCAGCTTCCTGGACACCGATGCCATCGAGGCGGCGGGAATGGAACCCATACACCCCGACCTGCAGGCCATTGATACTGTGCCCGACAAGAAGGCGTTGACCAGCCTGCTCGGCCGACTCAATCCGACTGGCGGTCCCGATTTGTTTGGTATCGCCATCTATGGCGATCCAGGCAACGCCGGCGTCAACGTGGCTCATATGGAGCAGGCCGGGCTGGGACTCCCCGACGAGGCCTACTACCGGGAGAAGAGCTACGCTCCAGTCCGCCAGGCCTACACCGACATGGTCGCCTCATTGCTCAGGCTCTCCGGCTACGCCGACGACCAGGAGGATGCTCACAGACAGGCGGAGTCCTTCCTTGAGGTCGAGACGCGCATAGCGGCACGCCACTGGGACAACGTATCCACCCGAGATGAGGATCGCACCTACAATCCCACCACCCTGGCTGATCTGGAGTCAACGCTCGCCGATTTCGATCTGCACACCTGGATCGAATCCTGGCAGGAGGCATATGCAGCCAGCCCTGTCGCCAATATGCAGCCGGTCGATCTGAGCACGGCCCTGTCCAGGACCATCGTGCACGAGCCCTCCTTCCTGCAGGGTTTGAACGAGCTATGGAAGACCAGCGACCTGGAGGATCTGAAACTCTGGGCCCGCGTGCACACCCTGATCGAGTGGGCAGGTCTGCTCAGCAGCGACTTCGATCAGGCCAGGTTCGACTTCTACGGCAAGGTTCTTTCAGGCACGACCAAGATGCGGGACCGCTGGAAGCGAGCCGTCTCCCTGGTCAACGGCATTTGCGGCGAGGAGGTCGGACGCGAATATGTGCGCCGGCACTTCCCTGCCTCCAGCAAGGCCCGCATGGAGGCATTGGTCTCAGATCTGATCGACGCCTACCGGGTCTCCATCACATCCAGTGACTGGCTGGGCGAACAGACCAAGGTCAAGGCTCTGGCCAAGCTGGACAAATTCTCGCCCAAGATCGGCTACACCGAGCACTGGCGCGACTATACGGCCCTGGCTGTGGACGAAAAGTTGGGTCTGGTCGACAACGTGCGGCGGGCCAACCTCTACGAGTCCGGCTACCAGTTCGGCAAGGCCGGTCAGCCTGTGGACAAGGAAGAGTGGCTGATGAACCCTCAGACGGTCAACGCCTACTACGAGCCCACCCTGAACGTCATCGTCTTCCCCGCAGCCATTCTGCAGCCGCCCTTCTTCAACCCCGAAGCCGATGATGCCGTCAACTACGGAGGCATCGGATCGGTCATCGGCCACGAGATCGGCCATGGATTCGACGACCAGGGTTCCAAGTACGACGGCGACGGACGTCTGCAGGACTGGTGGACCCCGCAGGACCGTGAGAACTTCGAGCAGCGGACCAAGGCGCTCATCGAGCAGTACAACGGGTTCGTCCCCCAGCAGCTTGCCGAGAAGTACGCCGACAAGCCCGAGCAGGCACCTCATGTCAATGGGGCGCTGACCATCGGTGAGAACATCGGAGACTTGGGAGGCGTCAACATCGCTATCAAGGCCTATGCCATCGCCTTGCAGAAGCGGCAGGGCGGCACGGCCAGGTCAGACGACGCGGCCATGGATCAGGCACTGGCCTCGGCTCCGGTCATGGACGGCTACACTGGCCTGCAGCGGTTCTTCCTGTCCTATGCCTCCATCTGGAGGACCAAGAACAGGGATCAGCTGGCCGAACAGTATCTGCAGATTGATCCCCACTCCCCTGCTGAATTCCGCACCAACGGCATCGTCAGGAATGTGGATCGCTTCTATCAGGCCTTCGGCGTCACCGCTGACGACGGCATGTGGCTGGAACCCGAGGCAAGGGTCAAGATTTGGTAAGCCTGTTCTGATTGAAATCATCGGTTGACGGTTTCCATCAGCCTGTTGACCAAGGCGGGATGTCGACTGGAATCAGCCGGCCTCCCGCCTTCGTCTTGCTCGGCCGAAACAACCTTTGCTCATCCAGCATTGGAAGCCCCCACTGGTGTCCGCTCGGCTGCAGATGACACCGATGATGCTGGGGTGGTTTCAGAGGGTGAAGATGTCAGCGGAGTGGTCCAAGGATCCGCACCGGCGGCCCCCTCATCGATAGGTGCAGTGCCCGATCGGATCCTGGTGAAGGTATCCTGTCCCCTAGCCAGGTCGTGACCGATGCCATCCGCTACCAAGACCAGGCTGCTATGCGGCTGGCCGTCGCTGGTCCACTCCTCTGTCACCAAGGATCCCGTCACCATGACCGGATCGCCCTTGTGCAGACAGGCCAGAGCATTAACCGCCAGAGTCTTGAAAGCCTTGACTGTCAGCCAGGTAGTGGATTTTCGTTTCCATACCCCAGCCGCAGCATCGTAATAGGCCGGCGTAGAGCCCAGCCTGAAGGAGCAGACTGGTGTGGCTCCCGGCTGTCCCAGACGGACTGGCTGGGTTCCCATAAAGCCGAAGACGGTCGTTTTTATTTCGTTGATGGACATATCGGAACCTCTCTGTCGATGTCATGAATCCGGCGCTGTAAACCCACCGGTCGATTGCTCATTGCGTGGCGGTGAAGCCGTCCGACGGAGAATCCCTAGCCAGAGCGCGGATAATCGGAGCGGGGGAAGGGACTGGCCCCGGCCAGGAACCCTCCGTCGAACGGTGAATCCATCCTGCCTCCGCGCACGTCCCCGCACCTGACCCGAAGGCCATTGTGGTCGAATGGGCTCGGTCTGTTTCGCGTGGTGGACAACCCTGGCCATGGCTGGTTTGGCAATGCCTCTTTCACTGCGCAAGGGCATCGAAACATAGGTCCTGGGCTAAACTGTGAGAGCAGATATATCGGCACGGTTTGGAAGGACCCGCAGTCATGGTTCACACGCTGGTCAGTTGGAACATCGATTCGCTCAACGCCGCCCTGTTGGGCAAGAGCAGCCGCAGCGCCCTCTCCCTGAAGGTGGTGGAGACCATCCGGGATCTGGATCCTGATGTCGTGGCCATCCAAGAGACCAAACTCAACGGTGACCAGAAGAAATCCGCAGGCATCCTTAAGGCGCTCATGCGCTACTTTCCCGATTATCAGGAGGCGGACCGCCGCTCCGAGGCCCCGGCCCGCACAGGCTACGCAGGCACCCTCATGCTCTACCGCAAGAGCCTGCCTGAGCCTACCGTGACCCGCCCCCGCATCAACGCTCCGGACACCATGGACGACGAGGGCCGTATGCTCACCCTGGAGTTCCCGGACTGCTTTGTCACCACGGTCTACACCCCTAATTCAGGATCGGGACTGGTTAGGCTCAAACCACGCGGCGTCTGGGACGATTGCTATCGTCGCTATCTGCAGGAGCTGGATGCCCGCAAACCGGTCCTGGCCTGTGGCGACTTCAACGTGGCCCACGAGGAGATCGACATCGCCAATCCTGCCTCCAACCACCATTCCGCCGGCTTCACCGATCAGGAGCGCGAGAAGTTCGGTCTTCTGCTGGATGCGGGCTTCACCGACACCTTCCGCAAGATCCATGGCGATGCCGCCGGCTTCTACGA
>SKEB01000079.1_pt1 | contig 128529 bp, 127 predicted proteins | sample 4826561 | NCBI WGS metagenome assembly SKEB01 (sample SAMN11008820, study PRJNA524170) | human gut metagenome | biome: Human fecal sample; material: Feces; isolation source: fecal sample from pouch patient p17 | host: Homo sapiens | place: Israel: Tel-Aviv | collected 2016-03-29 | reverse complement strand
GGTATCAAGTTGATTCCCTGTCTGTGGAAAGGAGATTCATGATAACTGTAACAAAAAGGGATTTGATTGAATTAGGCTACGGTCCTTCCTTTGCTGCTGATATTATAAAAAAAGCAAAGGAACTTATGGTAGAAAAGGGGCATACCTATTATCAATCCAGAAAATTAGACAGGGTTCCAAAAGAAGCCGTTGAAGAATTATTAGGGATTACTTTGCCCGATAAGCAAGAATGATCGTGCTTTTTGCATTTTAGTAAGGAGTGAAATCATGGCAAAAGATCCAATTAAAAAAGCAGAAAACGGCACTTATTATTTTCGAGCCAATCTCGGATATCATCCTGTAACCGGAAAACAGATTCAAAAATACCGCAGCGGATTCTCAACAAAAAAAGAAGCCCGTGCCGAGTATTCCAAATTGATTCTTGCATCAACGGAAGAATTAGCTGATAAGAAGGAAGACATTACCTTCAAAAAGTTTATTGAAGAAATCTATCTTCCGTGGTACAAAACTCAGGTGAAAGAAAGTACCTACAAGAATCGTTACTCGACCATTCAAAAACACTTTGCCTATTTCTACAAGAAGAAAGTGTCCGAAATAGAAGCGATAAATGTACAGACCTGGCAGCTCAAGTTGGCAAAACAATTCAGTCCAAACTATGTACGCATTGTTCAGGGAATGTTATGTTTAGCTTTTGACCGGGCGATTATCCTCGGACTTGCAAAGAAGAATCCTGCCCGCATGATCGGCAATATCAAATCTAAAAAAGTAAAGATCGACTTCTGGACTTTGGAGGAGTTTCAGAAGGTAATATCCCTGCTGTACAAAGGTGACTACTACGAGCACTATCTCTTCATCTCGTTCTGGCTTTTATTTATGACTGGAATGCGTATTGGAGAGGCTGCCGCCTTACAGTGGGATGATATTGATTTTGAAACAGGTATGCTGATTATTAGTAAAACACTGTACTATAAAACAATGAATGACTACAAATTCGTTGAACCTAAGACGCAGGCAAGCAACCGTACCATTTATATTGATGCTGATACCATCAAGGAATTACAAGAATGGAAGGCGGTTCAGGCAAAGGTTTTACCAAATTGTGGATTCGTCCTGAGTTATAACAGTACACCCACCAGCAAAACAACACTTCCAAGAGCATTGGAGAAATTGGCAAATTTAGCTGGTGTTCACAGAATCAAAATTCATGCCCTGAGACATTCGCATGCTTCCCTGCTTATCAGCATGGGCGAAAATCCACTGCTGATTAAAGAGCGTCTTGGACATGAAAAAATACAGACGACACTAGGAACTTATGGTCATCTGTATCCAAACACCAATATTGAGATTGCAAAGAAGCTGACCGGGGTTCTCAGCTACCAGTCAGCTTCTCAAAGTATTGCTAATTATACCAGTAATCAGCATACTGCAATGTATCACAAAGAAATATAAAAATGCAATGATAATGCAATTTCAAACACCCAAAGCCGCAAAGCCCCGTGGTTACGGGCTTTGTAGCCCAGCGTCAACTATTCAAACTCGCAAAGTTCTACTTGATTCATAGTACATATCCCATGTTTCAGTCTCAAATCAGTTCGTTATTGAACTGTTTTGTATGTATTGTCTCTGATGCTATAGAATCTTATTGTCATTTTATTGTCACTAATAGTAATTGATTGGTCTTCTTCAATATCATTTGAATTTTTACATTATTGCACTCTAAAAGCTATAAATTACTTTCCCGATAAAGACTTTCCAACCACATAAACACCTATCAACATCACCGCAATTGACATTCCTAAGAGTATTCCTGAAATAAAATCTTTCATATCAGAGCCGCCAACTGCATAAGAAAGAGCTTGCATAGCTATGCCCATAACAATTAACACAACTCCGTACAAAGTGTTCTTTTGTTTTTCTAATTCCTGTGTTCTTCTAAGTAAATCTAAAAACTGTTCTTCATCATAAATGCGAACACTTTTTTCTCCTGAAGTTTCACCATCAAACAATTCTGCAACTGTAATTTCCAACTCATCACATAGATTCTTAACAATAGAATAATCAGGCATGCATTTTCCAGTTTCCCATTTTGAAATAGTTTTGTTTGAAACGCCTAGCTTTTCTGCCAACTGTTCCTGAGTCATGTTTTTCTGTTTTCTCTTTAAGGAAATGTATTTTCCTATAACTAATTGATTCATTTCTATTCCTCCATTCATTTGATGATATAATGATACTTTTTTTCAGAATAAAACGAATCCCTTATTGGTAGAATATGAGTGGAATACCTACAAAATCGATCACTCCTGCCATCATTATCCACTTTTGGAACACACTCTTTCATTTAAGGATTTCAAAACTCTTTTCCTCATAATGAAGTCAAATATGTTTTGACATCAAACACTTCTATCCTGGAATCTTTTTTCAAATATAACGGATGATGAGGATGTCCCTTTACAGAACACTTTCCAACCTTACACCAAACAGCATTATACCGATTAGAAATACTAATCATTTCTCTAAGACATTCCTTTAAATATTTTCTTCTTTCTATATTTGTTCCCCAGGCTGCCCAGATTATCGGGTTTTTACCACTGTTTTCCAATATCCATTGAAAGGCCTGCATGTTCTCTTTGTGAAGCATCGGATTTATTTCTTTATTCATTTGATTTGGATCTGTCGCTCGCTGTGCATAGACATTAAACATAATAAATGAGTCAAATCCGTTCCCCATTGCTATCCTTTCGACTGATTTCATTGTGTTATCCATCTTTTCCGGTTCTGCAGTCGATGGATTGATTCCAATAGTAATAAGTGGATTATTCCCCACCGTTCCCAGAATATATCTATATTCCGTATAAAAATCCGGAACATAGATCCATTTTGTCCGATTGTATTTTTCTCTTTCATTCTGCATAGCCATTGCAGTTTGAAATGATAATATCTTAAGTATTTCTTTCATCATAAATTTTACATTTAATTAAAAAACTAATTCTTCTCTAAAAGTAACTACCATACATAAATTTCAACATTATGTCCGCATGACGAAGATAGAACAAATCCCGAGTATTCTACGAATTTGTTAATTATTCGAACTTGCAAAATCGAATTTAGTTCTATACAGTTTTGTATAGGAGATTTGGTTCTATTTGATTTTATTTGTTTCCAACTGTCGTATCTCTATGGTCTGTTTCTGCTAATGTTATCAATTTGTTATCGTTAAATTGTTATCAAAATTATATTTTGACATCTAATTATTAGTATCGGCTTTACTTTTCAAGAGACGACTATCTTCTGTTAAATAAGTAAAAAAGCACTCTTTAGGAAATTCTTCTTCATAAATCTCCTTCTCCATAACACTTCCCGTCAAAAATACTTGACCCTCTGTATTATCGGCCACTATTTTTAGGAAATTTCGATACTTATCATTATCAAGATCTTTATCCTTTGGAGAGTCAAAAATTACCATTCCTACAGAATTTACTACCTCATTTTCTAAAGAGGATTGCAATTTATATAATGACAAAACATAAGAAAGTCTTGCGACTAGTTTCATACTCTCAGAAGATATCCTGTTCATTGTATTATCATTTATTATTGGCATATAGTCTTCTGATGAAATTGATACACTACAAGTCTGTGAGAAAATATTTTTAAAAATCTCCTCATATAACATTTTCCATTTTTCAAATATCAAGATATCATTTGAACTCTTCTTACTTGCTTCGTCCAATTCTTCATGCAAATTCTTTATTTCTGCTGTCAATCTATCTTTTTCAGAAGTCAAACGATTTTTCTCTACTAAATTTTTTCTCAACTCACTGAGTCGATAATATCTACTCGTTGCAGCATCAATTTTTTCTTTGATTTCTTGAATCAAACTTTCTAATGGTTCTTTTATCCCTTCCAATTTGTTAAGGTATCTTTCTTGCATTTTATCAAGTTTTTTTGTCTTTTCTTTTATTTCACCATTAATTTGTTTCAAGAGATTTTGATTTTCCTCAATTAAACTTTGAGCTTCTCTTATCGAATCCTCAATCATCTTCTTGTAAATTGCCGCACTTTCTAGCACATCTTCTTTAGAATGTTCTTTACAATTATGGCATAAACCTGTGTCTATTTCTTCTTGATTTAGTTCACTCAAACAAACCGGACAAATCGTTACAGGTATATCTTTTAACACAGATGTTGCCGCAATATTACCTTTTAAATTTTTTAATTCTATATATAGTTTTTTTAATACATCCTCAATATCAAGCATTTCCAGCTTAGCTTTCGCCTGCTCTTCTTTCAATTTATTTACTTCCGATCGCATTGCAATTATTTCTTTTTCACTGTTTTTATCGCTAATATGCTCTAACTTGATAAGAGTACGGTATTGTTCTGTTGATAAATTATCTTTTTCATGCAATATCTGATTCATCTCTTTATCAACTGCGTCTATCCGTCTAGGATACTTTTCATCTGCATTACTATATTCAGCTAGCAAGTCTTTATATAAGGACTCTTTTGCCCTTATTGAAGTACGTTCTCTCTCTTTACTTTTCAATTCTAATCGTATTCTTTTTTCTTCACTATTATTTCTTTTTAATATTTCTTCAATTATTGTCTTATTAATTAACCCTTGGTTTGAAATATAATCATTTCCGCTTCCCCCCAGACTTGCTAGAATTTTCCCATGTGGAGTTGTCTGGTCTACCACGGCTGTCCTTAAAATAAATCTATACCTAAATGAAGCTTGTTGACCATTTCCATAAGAAATTTTTTCTTTAGAATATTGCTCTTCATCTAGCAGAAAATTAGAATATTCTTCCTTGTTTAAAATAAGAATATCATTGTCATTAGGCATCCCATTTTCATAAGGTGTTACCATTATCATATCTGCATATGGTAATTTACGCATAATTTTAAATTGATTCTTTGACTTTGTTGTTATCTCCGCACACGCCCATTCACATAAACGATATTTTGTAATTTCATCTATAAAATCCGGTATATCTACACCTAATATGTATAACAATAATTTTACAAATGTAGATTTACCTGTTCCATTTTCCCCCAACAATATATTAGTTGCGCCAAATTTATATTCTAAATAGCATTCTCCCGTGACCTTTAATGAATTAATCCACATTCTCCATTAACTCCCTGTATTTATTCACCGTCTCTAATCCCAAATCCGTTATAAATATTTTTCTTACACCGTTTTTTTGAGAATTGTCAAAAACTATTAGCTTCCGAGATACTAACAAAACAATTGCTTTATCCAGTGTTTCTATTGCTTCTATACTTGTTCTATTTAATATTCCCATTGCTAAATTTACTCGATCATAAGCCAAACCTGCATGTCTTCTTGTTGTTAATTTTAACAAAATTCGCATCGAAAGCATGTAAATATTCAGTTCTAAATCATCAATTCGAAACCAATCATTTATTCTATTTACTATTATCTGAGTTTTCATCGGTTTCCTCCTCGATCAACCACCGCAATGCACAATTTGACGTTGCTACATATAACAAGCCTTCCAGAAACGCTTCATCAATTGCTACTAAATCTTTATATTTGTTTACAACATCAGATAAATCATTAAATATTTCTTTAAAACTTGTTCTAAGGGTTTCCCCCTCATTCAAAGAAACAATATATTTGGTGTTAATCACACTTATAAGGTTACAATAGATATCTGTCAAAATCTTCTTTCCATTTTCATTTTTTTCCATTGTAAAAATCGTAGAAACAGTACGTAATTTTTGTATCTTTGCATTATTTCTTGCAACAGAATTAAAGCCTCCATCCTTTAATTTTTTTATCAATACTGTATTATTATCATCTGCATCAATATCAATAAAATCATCCAAGGATACATTAGCATTTTCTATAATATTAATTGCCGGTGCAAGCTCTTTTTTCACTTCGACCGTTTGATGAATCGTAGTCTTATCACCTGCAACCTGATCTCCATAAACTGTACTTTTAGATTGATTGACATCTTCTAACATTTTTTATCTCTACCTACCTGATCTCCACCCACTGAGCTATTTGACTGATTTATTTTATTTACATCCTTTGTATTATGATGTGACGATATCTTTAGTTGAATGCTAATTGTTATCGCAAGCCCAGATAGAATTAGAATATAACCTATTATATCACCTATTGTAATCTGCCAAAATCCCATATTTTACCTCCGCTTTGTTACTAATGATAATTTCCCTTTAAACCCCTTATCGATTTCTAAATATCAATCTCCCGAATTAAATTCTACCAGTTTTTCCCAATCAATACTTCCATCTTCTTTACAAAAACTGTTAGAAAATTCTCTCACAAGTCTATTTGCTGCCTTATTATAGCTTTCTTTATAGTCCGCCACATACTTCTCCGGCATAGTTCCCATATATCCGATAATCTTAATATAGAAATCCTCATCCCCAGTTAGTTCAGTCCAAAACCGTTTTCCTGCCAATTCCTGATACATTTTCGGCTTTCCTCTGCCGGAATCTTTCTTCTTCCCATAGCAATATCCGATATATGCTTCATAACGTGCTTTCACTTGCTGTGCCAGCTTTGACGCCACCATAAAGTTCTGTTCCTGTCGTTTCTTACTGTCCGCATTGAAAACTGCCGGGCCGCTCTTAACTGCAATAGCCGAGATTGTATTTGTTGTATTATCCTGAATCATAATATCAATTCCCTCTGCCAGTGCTTTATTGCCACCACTGGCAGCTATTGCTATCGGTTCAAAAAAGCAATTTCCAAATATTGTTTCTTCACTTGAACTTACAAATGCGGTCAGCACAGACTCCACAATCTCTGAAGCGCTCTGCATAGCTTTTGCACGGTACAGATATGGATTTTTACGTTTCATTACTTTTTTGATATTCAGTCCATCAATTTTTTCAATCAAGTTAGCATAAAAAGTCTCAAGAGCTGTCGCTACCGCTTTTACGACTTCTTGTTCATCATATGAATTATTTAACGGCATACAGATTTCCTCCCAATTCTATTGCGTTTCTTATCTTATTATGTACGTTTGTCCCCCTGAAACGTTTTGTCTCTACAACTGCGTTCCCGTCTGCAACTGCACAAACCGCCTTTCCGATTGCTTCTGCAAGTCCGACAGGCACTGCATTTCCAATCTGACGATATTTCGCAGCCGTCGTTCCGGTAAAAATCCAATCGTCCGGGAACTGCTGAATCCGGGCATATTCCTTTATACTTAGCGGGCGATCCTGTGTAGGATGGCACATCATTGTTGCTTTCTGAACCGGGGATGTAACCACCGTCGGTGATGGTTGATCATAAGAAAGTCTTCTGTAAAACCCAACCTTTCCTCCACCGGATTTGTATGCGCCGCCCATAGCAATCGGTATAATATTCTCCGGCAGGTCACGCCAGTTTCCACCCTCAGGAATCATCTTAAGAAATTTCAAGCGCTCTTCACTTAACGTAGCACACTCGCCTTTGTCAAATTCCAGATCTGCAATCGCATTCCTTACGGTTTTCCACTGATAAGATTTATCCTGATGCATTTGAAAATGTGTCGGGAGCGGAAGAAAAATATCTTCATTATCTCTACTCCCAATCAAAACAAATCTTTCACGGAATTGAGGGACTCCATAATTCACTGCATCCAAAACACCGTATACAGTTTTATAGCCTAATTTATCAAATTCAGCTAAAATAACATCCAGAACAGTTCCTAATCTCTGATCAGGATCATTCTCGTCTCTTTCTGCTAAAGGAACATGCTTCAAAGGAGCTGACATAATTCCTTTTACATTTTCCATGACAAAAAAGCGTGGACGGATATAGTCAATCATCCGAATAAAATCCATAAACAAACTACCTCTGGGATCATTAAGCCCTAAACGCTTTCCTGCGGTTGAAAACGGTTGGCACGGTGGCCCTCCACAAATCAGGAAAGGCTCTCCGATAGAAAGCCCTGTCAATTCCAAGAGTTTACGTGGATCTATTTGACGAATATCTCCACCTAATACATTATGACCATTAGCCTGCATTGTCTTCACACATGATTCGTCAAAATCCTGTCCGATTACAACGTTAAGCCCTGCCTTTTCCAGACCTATATCTAATCCCATTGCCCCAGAAAACAAAGAAATAACATCCCGATTATCGGCATATTCATTTTCAGCACCATATTCTATTAAATTTCCCATTAAATCTTCTCTCCGTTTTCTAATATAAAATTCCTTTCAAAAGAGCTGTTTACAGCCTGTGCAATATCTTCCAGCTCTACTATCGTAAAACTTTCTCTTTTCATTTTTCCACTTAAATTTTGTGGTGATGTGCCTATCCGGCGTGCCAGTTCCGCTACGCTAATATCTGACCGTACACATAACACCTTAATTTGCTCGGAAATCGTCATTTCGGGTACCTCTTTTACACATCAACTTTTACCTTACCAGTATAAATCATCCCGTTTATACCGTCAACGAAATAATTCACCATCTCCACCACATGGTACTTGTCGATAATTTTCAAGACTGTTAAAATAGAATCAGTAAAATTTCCATCAGGAGAAAGGGGATATCTATATGTCACGAGATGCCGCCACTGTATCCAAAAACATGAGTAAAATCCATAGCAAAGATACATCTATTGAACTGCAACTACGCAAGGCTCTATGGCACAAAGGATATCGGTACCGCAAGAATTACAAAGCACTTCCCGGATCTCCCGATATTGTACTTACCAAATACAAAATTGCTATTTTTTGTGACAGTGAATTTTTCCACGGCAAGGACTGGGAATATTTGAAACTAAGGCTTGAAAAAGGACATAATCCAGATTATTGGATCAAAAAAATCGAGCGTAATCGTAACCGTGACTGGGAGAACGACAAAAAATTACTTTTTCTCGGATACACTGTTATTCATTTCTGGGGACAGGATATCAAAAAACATACTGACGAGTGTCTCCAAGTTATAGAAGAAGCTGTTTGGGACAGCAAAATGGCGTCCTTCCATGATGATACATATGACCTTCCATAAAGATTTATATAGCAAACAGGGAGCTGCTTGCCCCCTGTTGTTTACCTTTCCCCTCTGTCCATTTTACGTCTTTTCGCCCGTTTCTGTTCCTTCTCCGCCAGCTCTATCATTTTCTCCTTCTGAACAATATTCTCAATCATATCCCGTCCTAACGCCCGCTCTACTCGGCTAAAATCTCCCAGTCTTTCCTTCAGCGCTCTATTCTCATTCCAAAGTTCCTCTACACGATCTGTAAGAGAATTAACCTTACTCCACGCCCTCTCGTATGACCTTTGCATATCGTTAAATCTTCTGGAAAGATCGAGGTAAGCCCGGTAGACTGACCGCAGTACCGTCATGATCTTTTCAATCAGAGGCTTCGCCTTTTTCTCCCGGTAGGATTTTCCCGTTTCCAACGTTCCAGCCTCCGGCAACACCTCCTCTGGATCGGCAGAATATTTCTCTGCAAATCGTTCCATCTCTTTTACCATAGGCGCAATCTCTGTCAGCTTTTTCTCGTATTGAGCTACCTTTTTCTTAGCCTGATCTGCCTGCTTATCAGCCTCTGCCCGATTTTCATGTGCATAGGATATTTCCCGTTCAATATTTTCCAACTGGTTAAGCCATTTTTTATTGACCTCCTGCATAGTGGCATTATGCTCCTCCAAGCCCGCTTTCTGCTCTTCAAGTGCTGCCACTTCCTTTACACGTTCCTGCTTTTCAAAATCCAGCAACGACAAATGTTTTTCATGGGTTCCTTTCTGCTCCCATTCAATCCCATGCTCCAACATAATTGAAGCAAGCTGCTGCTTTTCAGCCGCCACCCACTGATTTAATTCTGTCTCCATTCTCGTGCCGCCTTTGAAACCAAGCGCTGACAATGCCTGTTTCAAAGATACCCTTGTATCCAGACCACGCTTACTTCCTGTTGTATATGGCACAAAATCTATATGTAAGTGCGGTGTGGCCTCATCCATATGAAGATGAGCAGAAAACACTCTTAAGGTAGGATTTCTCCGTTGAAAATTCTTCATATATTCGTCTAGTATCTTCGCTGCCATCTGTCCCTCTTTTGTTGTCGCTCTCATATTGTCTTTATCCCCGATCTGCAGGATAATCTCATGGAATGGCTTTTCCTGCTTTCCAGAACGGATCTTCTCATAATAATCTTCAATCTTCCGGTCTTTTCTGGCCTGTTTGGAATTATATCGTTCAAGTGCCTCATCAAATAATTCATGGTATACTTCCCGGATATCCTGATTACAGTATTCTACATTCCAGTGACTCCGTTTCGGATCTGTATTCTTTGCATGAAATTTTCTACTGTTGTGGTTAACAGAACCTTTACCTGTCATAAAACTAATCGTTCTCTTCAATAACTCTCCTTTCTCCCTCTTGGGGTAGTATTCAGCGCCGGATACGGCGCATAAGCTTTGTTACTTTCGTCGAAAGTAACGCAAAAGCACTTTTGACAGCCTTCGTCCATCAAAAGTACCCTTGCGCCCTGCGGGGCTGTTTCCGTTCAGCGATCTCCTTCCGTCTGCATCATCTGATTCTTCTCTTTGTCCGTGATTTACAGGTGCGTGCCACGCTCCTGTTATAACTCAAACAGGAAGAATCACTACCAACGAAAGTTCTCCTGTATTCCTTTCTTATCCAGATACTCCTTTCTGGCCTTTTCCCGCTCTTCTTCAGTCGCTGCTGTTTTCGACTGCGTATACAATTGTCTATTGACCAAATGATCCATCTTTTCTTCAAGTCCCTTACATATCTCATCTGAACAACTGTAATCATCCAGCAAATGATACGAGACAAGCTGACGAAATAATGTAAATGGAATCTGTACATTCTTTATTCCCATACACTTCTCCTTTCAAGGTGGCAAGATGCCCTATTCTCAAGAAATGGTCACCTTGCCATCTTCCTTTATTCTGATAATATCCAAAACCATTGGTTTCCCCGTTTGACCGAATCGATTTCCAGTTCCTGTTTTGCATTCCGCAGAGTTTTCTTCTTGATTCCCTGTTTGCTCGCTTCTTCCTCGATCTTTTTCTGTGCCATACCGCCATCAGCCAAAATATCCAACAGAAATTCCTTCGCTATTCGACTTTTTTGTCCTCTTGCATCTCCACTCAAAAGGTCATCTGCACTGATATCATACTCTCCAATCCACTGAAATCCTGTTTCTTTGTCTAATCGGAATGCGACGGATTTTCCTTCCGGTGCAAGGGAACTTTTCACATGACACATTACCCTTGTCTCCGGTTCGTCCTTCAGCCTGCCCACAATCAGGACACTTCTTGCCGCAGCTTGAAAATCAATGGATCCAAGGCCACGATAAGAAGATTTACCATTGCTGTTTTTATTCATATGCCCGATCAGAATGATCGCACAATGATATTTCTCCGCAAGGACTGCCACCCGCTTCATCAACGGACGGATTTCATTGGCCCGATGCATATCCACATCTGTTCCTAGGAATCCCTGTATAGGATCCAGCACCACCATTCTTGCTTTCGTTTGCATGATTGCTTCCTCAAGCCGGACATCTAACATCGTCAATGGCTGTTCTCGATCATCGATGACCTGCACTCTGGAACAATCTGCCCCAGCCGCAAGCAGACGAGGTTTTATCGTATCCCCCAATCCATCCTCTGCCGTCTGATAAATGACATTGACAGGCTGTATAGGGTTATCTTGCGATAGCACTTTCTGTTTCAGATTTTCTTTGCTATCTTTCTGCGCTTCTTTTTGGGATTGCTGCTTCAACAAGATTGGTTCTCCTCTGGTCAGTTTAGCAATGATCTGAAGAACCATCGTTGTTTTTCCTTCTCCCGGATCCCCTTGTATGATCGTGACTTTCCCAAAAGGTATAAACGGATACAACAGCCATTCAATCTGTTCCACTTCCACAGTTTCCATGTTAATCAACTTCAGTTCCGGCACTAATCTTTTCAATTCTGTCTGCTTATTTTCTATCGTTCTCAATTCTATCTCTTTCACTTCCTGTCCTCCCGGGCAAGTCTCTGATGAACAGATAATTGGGAATTGTCGTATCTTACAATCCGTGATATACTTAATCTGCGAAGATGGTATATCAGTAAATCTGATTATCAGAGAACTTGCTCAGATATTTTGTCTGGGCTTTTTCTTTTTTCCAGCTCTCATTTCTCCACCTCTCAAACAAACCGTCTTGTTGGAATCACTATAATCTCAAACCTACTTCCATCCATCAATTCAATCAACACCACATGTTCTGATTCAAAATCCACAAGGATAGAGGCAATTTCTAACTTCTTAGAGCGATTCAAGATTTCATAAACTTTGTTGACCATCTTTTTTGTTTTCATCTGTATTTCTCCTTTCCGCAAATCCATTCAAAATTTCCAACATGGTTCTGATTGGAGTAAATAATTCTTCTCCAGCATCATTCAATGTGTTCAGACATTTTAATTCTGTCTCAATCTCCCGGAGCTGTTTTCGGAACTGCACCAGCATCAATGGATTACCAACAGCTGTGATCTTTTGATATAAAACGCTTTCAATGATGTATTCTTGTCTGGTTTGATATCCACAAAGTTTCACCCTTTTATCCAGTTCTTCGTTTTCTTCAGGAGACATTCGAAAAGCAATTGTTACATTACGCCAACGATTCTTTTTATCCATATTTTTTTCACTCATTCCATGAATCCTCTCTTTCCTCATTTAACCTGTCTGCCATATCTTTCTGTATCGTAGGAAATAAATGTGCATATCGATATGTAATCTCAACACTTTCATGCCCTACTCTCTCTGCAATTGCCACAGCAGAATATCCCATATTAATCAGCAGCGATACGTGAGAATGCCGGAGATCATGGATACGGATTCGTTTGACACCTGACAGCTTTACTCCCCGATCCATTTCATGATGGAGATAACTTTTAGAAATCTGAAAGATTCGATCTGTTTCCTTCAGTCCATACAGCATACTTAAGTAACTTTCTAGCTCTTCACTCAAAAATTCCGGCATCACTATAATTCGATTACTTTTCGGTGTTTTAGGATCTGTTATGACATCTTTTCCCTCTAAGCGCTGATAAGATTTATTGATGCGTATAGTATGGGAACTGAAATCCAGATCTGCCGGTGTTAAGGCCAAAAGCTCCCCCATTCTCAATCCACACCAATAGAAAATTTCAAATGCGTAAAAGGATATTGGCTTATCTGCAACTGCCTCAATGAACTGTGTATACTCTTCTTTTGTCCAGAAAAGCATTTCCTTGGATTTTTCTTTCCCCATAGATCCCGCCTTACGTGCAACATTACTTTTCAAATCATAAAAGTTAACCGCATGATTCAAAATCGCACTCATTTGATTGTGGATTGTCTTAAGATATACCTGCGAATACCCCTTTCCATTGGCATCTCGATGATTCATAATCGTGTTTTGCCACTGACGGATATCTGCCGTCTTGATCTCCTGTAGTTTTCTATCCGTAAAATACGGGAGAATCTTCTTATCAACAATGTGCTTTTTAGTCAGCCAGGTATTATATTTAATCCTGGGTTTAATATCGTTCAGATAAATATTTACAAAATCTCCGAATGTCATATCCAGACTTCTATTTTCCTTTAATTTAAAAGCCCTCTCCCAGTCTTGCGCATCACATTTACGCTTAAATCCCCTCTTTGTCTTTTGCTTTCTGGCACCTGTCCAATCCTTATAATAGGTGCGAACTTCATAAGTATTGGTCTTTTTGTTTTTAATAACTGCCATTCATTTTCACCTTCTTTCTTGAACTCTCACATTATTTTGTTTCGCTCATACCATAAACACGTTCTTCAAAATATTTACGGCTAATTTTACCCTTAACAACCACAAATCCCTGTTTTTCCAGTTCATCGTTTAGCTTGCGTACCAGACGATAAGCAAAGGAATCAGATACTTCTAATTCCCGGGCAACTTCTTTTGCTGAGATAAATAATTTGCTCGCCATATTTTCTTCCTCCTTTCCCTTTTTATAAATTCTATCAGTTCATTTCTGAACGGTACACTTGTATCATAACATTTCATTTTCGAAATGTCAACAGAATAATTTCAATATTGAACGCTTTATTTTTATATTTCATTTTTGAACTGTTCATGCTATAATAAGAGACAAGAACTGTGAAGGAGCGATTAATTATGACTGTTGGAGATAAAATCAGGAAATATCGGTTAGAACAAGGATATACCCAAAAAGAATTGGCCATAAAGGCAGGACTAAGTGAGTCAGCTGTAAGAAATTATGAACTTGGGAACCGCACTGCTTCTCAGGATCAATTAGAAAAAATTGCCAATGCATTAAAAATCAGCCCGTTCGCACTGGCAAATCCTAACTTTGATACCTATATAAGTGTTATGCATTCTCTTTTCGCATTGGAAGACCAGTATGGACTCCATGCCTACAGAGATGAATCCGGGGTGCCTCAATTGATGTTCAAGGATAAAGGACATGATTCATTAAATATGCTGGATCAAGTTGGTGAATGGGCAGATATGTACCAGAAATACAGAAACGAGGAAATTACAGAAGAGGAATACTTAGCTTGGAGAAGTAAATATCCAAATAATATCTTGAGAGGATTAAAATGTCATCAGAAATATTAGCTTCAACTATCATTCAGAACACCACGAATTCTGCAATGAGTTCTTACGAAAAATATTCATTGATTATTTCTATTATTGCAATTGCTATTTCAATAGGTGTACCACTCCTACAGTGGCTTTATAAAAAGACAAAAAGATTAAAGTTGTCTATTATACCTTTTGAAAATAACCCTCTTTCATTATTATTTAATGAATCTGGATGTTACTTTAAACTAATGTTTTGCATTCAATGTGAAAATCAGGATACTACTATCACATCAATTGAGGTTACCTTAAAACGACAATCTGATACATGGGAAAAAACATACAAATGGTCTTCCCTTGATTCTATATACTTAAATTGGTTTGGCAATAACACAGCAAATAGAATAAACTCTGCAACATATGCCCGCCCTTACAAAATTAAGGAAAATACATTAGAACCATTTATTATCGAATTTTTAATTCAAGATGATGCGTCAAAAGTTAATTCTGAATGTAATGCCAATGAAACTTCTCTTTTTCAATTTATGCATTTCAATCCTGATTACCAAATCAGCTCATGCAAAACTATTGATGAACTGAAAACAACAATTGCCTCTATCAAAGCTGGATATAAACGAACAAACGAATATTCTTCAATAAATAAAACTTTAAAACAATATTTTTATTGGAAAGCAGACAAATATTTATTGAATCTCTCTATCCACTATGGTGTTGATAAATGTAAACAATGCACCTACGAATTTGAAATATCCCAAGAAGAATCTGATGAATTTTCAAAAAATTTTGAAGAAATTACCTTTTGTAGACTTCATAAATCTTGTAATCTACCAAATAATTTATTTAGTTTAAACAAAAATATCCAATCTCATACTTAATTATTATTGTCATTTGATTGTCACGAAACATAGAAAAAGCCCGCAACCCCGCATAAATGCTGGGATTGTGGGCTTTACTCTCCTATTCAAACTCGATCGTTCCCGGTGGCTTACTCGTCAGATCATAGAATACTCTATTGACTCCTTTCACCTCGTTTATAATTCGGTTCATGACTTTATTCAATACTTCGTATGGAATTTCTGCTGCCTCGGCTGTCATGAAATCGATTGTCTTTACAGCTCTGAGGGCTACTGCATAATCATATGTTCTGAAATCTCCCATAACTCCTACACTTCGCATATTTGTAAGTGCTGCAAAGTACTGGTTAATATCACGATCAAGTCCAGCTTTTGCAATCTCTTCTCTGTAGATTGCATCAGCGTCCTGAACAATTCTTACTTTCTCAGCTGTTACTTCTCCGATAATTCGGATTCCAAGTCCCGGTCCTGGGAATGGCTGACGAAATACCAGGTTTTCTGGAATTCCAAGTTCAAGTCCAGCTTTTCTTACCTCGTCCTTAAACAGGTCGCGGAGCGGCTCAATGATTTCTTTGAAATCAACGTAGTCCGGAAGCCCTCCTACGTTATGATGAGATTTAATAACTGCGGATTCTCCGCCAAGTCCACTCTCTACAACGTCCGGATATATCGTTCCCTGTGCCAGGAAATCTACTGCACCGATCTTCTTTGCTTCTTCCTCAAAGATACGGATAAATTCTTCACCGATAATCTTACGTTTTGCTTCAGGCTCTGTAACTCCTGCCAGTTTATCATAATATCTCTGCTGTGCATTGACACGGATAAAATTCAGATCAAACTGACCATTCGGTCCGAATACTCCTTCAACTTCATCTCCTTCATCTTTACGCAGAAGACCATGATCTACAAATACGCACGTCAACTGCTTTCCGATTGCTCTGGATAACAGACCTGCTGCAACAGAAGAATCGACTCCTCCGGATAATGCCAAAAGCACTTTTCCATCCCCGACTTTCTCACGGATTTCTTTAATCGTATTCTCTACGAATGCATCCATCTTCCAGTCTCCGGCGCATCCACAGACACCAAGAACGAAGTTTGAAAGCATCTTTGTTCCTTCTGCTGTATGAAGTACCTCTGGGTGGAACTGAATCGCATACAGATTCTTATCTGCATTCTCTGCTGTTGCTACCGGGCAGTCTGCTGTGTGTGCAGAAATTTCGAATCCCGGTGCTATCTGAGAAATATAATCCGTATGGCTCATCCAGCAAATAGTCTTCTCGGATACATCTTTGAACAACTTAGATTCTGTCTTATCAACTAGAACCTCTGTTTTACCATATTCGCTGACCTCTGCCTTCTCGACTTTTCCACCAAGCACGTGCATCATGAGCTGTGCACCATAGCAAAGTCCAAGTACCGGAATTCCCATCTCGAATAATTCTTTTGAACAGGTCGGTGCTCCTTCTTCATAGCAACTGTTCGGTCCGCCAGTTAAAATGATTCCCTTAGGATTCATTTCTTTTATCTTCTCAAGATCTGTCTTATAAGAATAGATTTCGCAGTACACATTGCATTCTCTGACACGTCTTGCAACTAACTGATTGTACTGTCCGCCAAAATCAATGACAATTACTAATTCTCTCTTCACAAGATTTTCCTCCTAAATTAAATACGCTAATAAAATACGCTAATTTTATTATAATGTACGTCTGTCACCTTGACAAGCAACTTTCTAGCATTCTCTATGTATTTCCACATTTTTCTGAAATTCTCTTTTAAATTCTCTAGAATTTTTTCACATTTTATAAATAATGACTCTGCTTCTACCGAATTTTTTCTTACCTGAATGGCATATAGCAATATCTAACTTACAAGTGCATGCTTTTTCCACTTTCCGCTAAAATAACGGATTCCAAATAATAGTGAACGGAATGCCCAATCGATAATCATAGCCACCCAGACTCCAAAAACTCCAAGCCCAAGATTTTTCCCGAGAATATAACTGGCTCCTACTCGAAAAATCCACATAGATACTGTAGAAATAATCATACATGCCTTTGCATCACCGCAAGCTCTGAATGTTGCCGGCAATGTAAATGATTCAGCCCAAATCAATATTGCACAAAAGCCATGGAACCAGATAATGTGTCTCGTAGCCTCAGATGCAGCTTCTGAAAGATTGTACACTTTTAAAATAAATGGCAATGTGATAAATACAATAAAAATTGTGATTGCCATTCCTATGTGCGTAAGCAGAATTAGTTTTTTATTGTAATATTTTGCCTGTTCATAATCTCCTGCCCCAACACACCTCGCAATTACAGTAGTTACTGCCAAACAGATTGCCTGTCCCGGCAAAATGGAAAATAACGTAATGACATTGCTAACTGCATTTGCTGCAATCGCATAAGTTCCGAATGTGGATACCAGGCTCAGCACCAGAACTTTCCCAAGCTGGAACATACTATTTTCCAGTCCATTAGGAATTCCCACGCTCAATATTTTCCTGATCATGCTCCAATCCGGATTGAAACGAAATGTTCGTTCCAGATGTAACGACCATTTATCCTTTAATAATAGTTTTATTATGATAAATGCTGCTACAAATCTGGACACTAGCGTTGGAATCGCAACACCTTCTGTTCCGCAATGAAACCCGTAAATTAAGATTGCATTTCCACTTACATTGATTGCATTCATAAGCAATGACACCTTCATGGACACTTCTGAATTTCCCATTGCCCGAAATACTGCTGCCCCACCATTGTACAATGCGATAAATGGAATAGATGCTGTCACGATCAGAAGATAAACATCTGCATGATGCATAACATCTGCCTCAATCTGTCCGAACACCCCATGCAAAATCCAATATTTGCACGCATATACAAATGCTGTAATGACAAGGGAAATAAATCCCATAGACCACATGAGCTGCGTCGTAGACTTACATGCCTGTTCTTTATTTTTCTGTCCAAGGTACTGTCCTGCAACAACAGCACCTCCTGTTGCCAGCGCTGCAAATATATTAATCAGAAGTACCATAATCTGGTCTACCAACGAAACTCCAGACACTGCTGCTTCACCAACATTTGCGACCATAATGGAATCTGCCATTCCAACCAGCACTGTTAAAAGCTGCTCAATAATTAATGGTACAATTAAAGATACCAGAGCCTGATTATCAAACAGATAATGACTCCGGTCAATATTACATTTTTTCATAATTCAAAAAACTCCTCACCGCACCTATTATACGACGAGAAGTTTTTCCCCACAAGATTAATTTTCTTTTGATCTTCTATAATTAGATCTTCATTCATAAATATCCTGATGACTGCTTATGCTGCAAAGTACTCTGAAATTTCATCAAACAGATCCTGGCAGTTTTCATCGTAAACTTTTAACTCAATTTCTTTGTTGAGTCCCAGATTCATCAGACCTAAAAGTGACTTTGCATCTACAACGGCGCGTCCGCTTTCCAGATCCATATCGTAAGGGTACTTTTCAACTGTTCTAACAAAATTCAGAACATCTTCAGGGCTCGAAAATATGATTGTTCTCTGACTCATAATGTCATACCTCCTTTGCTGTGCTAAATGTTAGCACAATCGGAAACGAAAAAAAAGAGACAAATACGCCAAAATGTTAGCCTTCAAAATCCCTTTGTATGCACAAATCTGATATTTTTAACAGTATCTTAACACCGCTTAATGCTGTCTTAGCATATGTTGATGAAGATACTTCTCTTTCGTAGCAAGTCCACCACGGATATGCCTTTCCGACTTATTCTGATCCAGCACCTTCCTTGCCTCCCCCGCCAGTGCCGGATTGATCTGCAGCAGACGCTCCGTGACGTCCTTATGTATCGTACTCTTACTCACCCCGAACTGTTTCGCCGTCTGCCTCACAGTTGCTTTATTCTCAATAATGTAATTTGCTATTTCTAATGCCCTCTCCTCAATATAGTCTTTCATATAAAAACCCCTGTATAAATTGTTTTTACAATCTATGCAGGGGATAGATATCATTATGCGGTAATTTTTTCTTATACATTAGTATTTTACTGATTTCTTTCGATTCGTTTTAGCACAAAGTCTCTTGGCCTCATCTGCAGTCAAACGACTGTTTACTAAAAACTTCATCGTCTGTCTAATACCACTTTCCATTTTAATCGTATCTTTAATTGTTTGCAACAAATCATACGGCAACACATAGTATTTACACTCATCCCCACGATATAATTTTCTGCACATGCCATGCTGTCACACTATTTCCTCCAGTTCATCTTGAAGTCAAATTCGTAAAATCTCGCAAGTCTAGCACCGACTTTATTCCGTAAACGATTAATTGAATGCAGACAATGAACCAGAACTGTTTTCTTTGATTGAAATATATCGTACCAGTGATTCCAATACAAAGGAACGAATATCATCGTATTTTCACAAACTATCTGAGCTCAATCAAAATTAATACCATATGCAGTATTACACTTTATTCTTCTATGATAATGATGGGCGAGAGGCTTGAATATTAGCCTTTCGCCCTTTAGTTACTGAAATATACTTCTGTTACCTTCACGGGAGCTCTATTTTACTGCTCTTCCAAGTGAATCGGCTGTAACAATTGCATCATATAACTGCTCTGGTGTTACATCCGCTACCATATTGTGGATAGATTCACCTTCAACGCAGGATTTCTCCGCAATAATCTTAATTTCATCTTCTGTGGTAACTCCGATTTCTGCTAATGTTACCGGCAGTCCTACTTCTATACAAAAATCTTGAACTTCTTTAAATTCCTCTTTTGAAGCGCCTTCCAATACCAATTGCACGAGCGTACCAAACGCAACACAATTTCCATGAGGTGCACTATGACCTCCGAGTGCTGTCAAGCCATTATAAAATGAATGTGCAACAGCGAGACCACCATTATCGGCACCCACACCGGATAAATATACATTAGCTTCAATAATCGCATCTAGTGCTGGAGTAACTACATTGTGTTCACATGCATGTTTTGCAGCTGCCCCATACTCTTTCAAAGTCTCATAACAGAGTTTGCATAAGGCCATGGCAGATCTTGTGATACCGCCAAACTCCAGGCTCGGTGCGTCTGTTCTCTCACACGCTCTGGCTTCAAAATATGTACCAAGAGCATCCCCCATTCCTGCTACCAGAAATTTTACCGGTGCTTTTGCAATAATATCACTGTCTACAATAACAGCTTCCGGGTTCTTCGGGTAGAACAGATAACTGTTAAAAGTCTCATCATCATTATAAATAACAGAAAGCCCCGTACAAGGTGCATCTGTTGCAACAACAGTAGGGATAATCACAACCGGAAGCTTTTCATAATATGCGGTAGCCTTGGCAGTATCAATTGCAGAACCTCCTCCAACGCCGACAACAACATTCAGCCTATTATCCCTTACTATTTTTCTCATCTTCTCAATTTCACCTGTACTGGAGATTCCTCCAAAAATTTCGTAATAACGAACGTCATCAGTACCTTCAAAACTTCTTTCAATTTTATCATGGCACATCTTGTGTCCACTTCTGGAACAGATAAACAACCATTTGTCGCCCAAATCTTTCATCTCATCATAAAATTTAAAAAGGGCATCTCTTCCCTGCACATATTTCTGCGGTGCACGCATCATTCTAAGTCTTGCCATAACAATTGCCTCCATTTCGCTTGTTAATTAATTGACATTTTTATTATAGCCCTACACATTCATAATTCAAGAAGAATATTAGATAAAAAAAATGGTATTTCCCCATTTCTTTTGTATGTTTTTCAAGCAATAAATAAACTACCTTTCATTTTTAACTCTGGTGAGAACTTTACTTGTGATAGGGTTCTCCATTGATAATCCGGTAGCTCCGGTAAAATTCTTCCGAGGTCAGCATCTTCCCTGCCATCTCGTGTGTACATGATTCAAAACTTTTGATCCCGACACTAAATGTCCTACACCCTACTTCTGGGCATTTACCATGTCATATATTACATTGTAACTGTTTTCTTTTTGTCCTTCATTTTTCTACTTCTCCTTTTCTATAACTGCACGTAACGTGCAGTCAAAGACTTTTAACTGGAAGCACCGGTTATATATTTCCGTCTTCCATTAAAGGAAATGTTTTTTTCGCGAAAAATCAATTACACAAAAATAGGTACCTACATTTCATAAAAGTGAATGTAAATACCTATGTCATCCATTTTTTTACTTTACTATCTTACCTCCCACACAAACCGTTCTATTTTATTACTACCATATGTATCGTGCTCTTACTCATTCCGAATTTCTTCGCAGTCTGCCGGACAGTCGCTTTATTTTCAATAATATAATATGCGATTTCCACCGCCCGCTCTTCAATATAATCCTTCATAGAAAACCCCTGCATAATTTGTTTTTTTACAATCTATGCAGGGATATGGTGATGTATGTCTGCTTCACCCTTTCCTAGAAAAATACACCTTTCACAAATATCTCGATTCCGATACCAATCAGAATCACTCCACCTAAGACATCTGCTTTTCCAGCCAGCTTTGTTCCTAATGTCTTTCCAAGATATAAGCCTGTCTCACATATCGCAAATGTCACAACTGCAATGATAATGGAACAGACCAGCGCCATAACAAATCCATAATCTGCAATAGTAAATCCTACAGATAATGCATCAATGGATGTTGCAATTCCCTGCAGCATCAATACTGCAAAACTTATTTTTTTTACTTCTTCAATTTCTTCTTCGCCTTTTACTGATTCCCATATCATGCTTCCGCCAATATAAAGCAATAGTATTAATGCAATCCAAGGGATACATTTCTGAAACTGACCAAATAGCTGCACAATTGTATGTACGCAAATCCAACCCACCATAGGCATCAGAAACTGAAAAAATGCATACACTCCTGCAATATAGGCAATACGAGATTTCTTCATCTTTTTTTCATTCATTCCATTCGCAAGTGACACAGAAAATGCATCCATTGCCAACCCCACTCCCAAAAGAGCGCTGTTCATAAAAAACAAAAAATTCCAATCCATCGTTCATTTCCTCCTATATAAAAACCAGGTACAGCTGTCTGCCATACCTGGTCAATACTTCCATATAAAGAGAGTCCACGTATAAGCTTTACAGCCATACGTGAGTCTCACAAATTAAAACAAGCCAGATCTAAAAGATCAGTATGTTGACTTGTTGCGTTCAGAATCCGTTTTCATCTGATATACGCCTGCTACTCCCTCACAAATCATAATCTTTTACAAGGAGACACGATAACATAATTGATAAATTTTGTCAATAAGCGTGTCGTTTATTGACAGAATTTATTTTCTGCAATTTATTTTCTGATGCTTTATTTTCTGAACTTATTTTCTGAAGACATTTATGAAGCTATCCCTTTTTTCCATATACGAACTTCAAAGCCAGTGATTCTTTCGGGCATGATGCCACACATTTTCCACATCGTATGCACTCTGCAGAATTGGGATTCTTCACTGGATCTACAGCCATCGGACATATGTTATGACATTTTCCACAGGAGACACAAGTTTTTTTATTGCATTCCATATGGTAAATGCTGACTTTATTCAGTAGTCCGTAGATTGCTCCAAGTGGACACATGACTTTACAGAAGAACCGGCAGACAGACAGGCAGCCGATTAAAGTTATGATCAAAATACATGCTTTCACAGAAAACATCGCTCCCAGTGTTGCGCGTAACTCCGGGTGCGTACTTAAAAGTGGAATTCCACCTTCCAGCGTTCCTGCCGGGCAAATGTATTCGCAAAACGCCGGGCTGCTCATTCCCAGCTCATTGACCATCGTAACCGGCATGATAACGACAAACACTGTCAACAGCACATATTTTACATAAGTAAGCCATTTCCATAATTTTTTCTTTGGAAATGGAATCTTGTAGATCAGTTCCTGAATCAGACCAAACGGACAGAAAAAACCACAAATTGCTCTTCCAAACACTACTCCAAGTGCCAATACAAAACCTATCATATAAAAACTAAGCTTGAAATTCATAGAACCACTGACTGCCTGCATAGCTCCAATCGGACAGGCAAGTCTTGCAGCCGGACAGGAATAACAGTTCATTCCGGGATTGCAGAACTGTTTCCATCTTCCTTTGTAAATCTGACCTGATACGAAATTTCCAATATATGTATTCGAGTAGCCAAATGCCGCTACTTGAACAATTTTTCGTTTCATTTCCTGATTAATCTTCATATCACTTATCCTAACCCAATACATTCCAGGCAGATATTCACCGCCTTATTAAATATGATAGCTGTTTCTCCCCGGCTAACACCATATATAATCATAACTGCCGCCACACAGAGACCTAATACCTGCACTGCAATCTTGTTATTTCTGCTCATTCAAATAATCCTCTACCTGCTGTTTGTATTCTTCTACCTTCGCACCTACAACAGCTTCTCCTACAACTGTTCCGTTTTTATCAATAAATACTGTTGTCGGAACGCCTGCCAATTTATTAATGAACTGGTCAAATGCTCCCGGTGCAATAACATTTTCATAAGTTACACCCGTTTTTTCCACAATCTGCTGTGCCAGTGCATATTCGTCAGAATCTACAGTTTCTACATCTACGATTGTTCCAAGCATCTGTACGTTGTCAGGCATTTCCTCATTCCACTTTGCAAGTTCCGGCATCTCATTGATACAAGGATTGCAGAATGTTCCCCAGAAATTCACGACTGTTAAATCTGCCTGTGAAAAGATATCATTGGTGACTGTATTGCCTTCCAGATCTGTCGTAGAAAATACATTTACAGCAGACGGAAATGAAGCATTATTTCCCATAGTTGTAACAATCGAATTCACTTGTCTCTTCTCCTTATTCTTGGAACCACATGCGACCATACTAACACAGATCGCAGTGATCAGCAGTATGGAACATAATTTTTTCATTTTACAAATTCCCTTCTTTAATCAATATTCTATAAAAATATCTGTTATTTACAGTTCTTTTCCCAAATTCATTTTTATTAAAAAGAGGTTGTTACACCAACTCCCGCAACAACCTCTTGTATCATATCATAAAATATATGTCATATGAATCTTTTTATTTTGTTTATTCCAGAAGTCTTTCCTTAAACTATCCAAGAATATCTCATCAAACCGTCTTCTATCTTACTGAGCGTCCTGTGCAAATGAGATTGTGTATACAAATGTATCTGGTGTATAGAAATCTACTGCTGTTCCATCTACTTCTGCATATGGATAACCGAAGTTATTCAGTTTATCTCCATCCTGTGCAGGCTCTAATGTAATGTCACGTCCCTCAGAAAGTTCAACACGTTTTTCATCGTTGCTTCCCCAGTAATATTCCTGAATCTCTTTAGCTTCTGCAGATTCTTTGTCCCAGCTGTTCTTCAGAACTGCTTTCAGTACATCTGCCGGATCTGCTGCTACCCAGCCAAATCCTGGAAGATAGAACTCTGCCCAGCAATGCTGATTCTTTGTGATATCTGTATCATTGATACGAACACCGAACATTTCTCTTGCAGGAATTCCTGATGCACGGCAAAGACCTACAAATACGGAGTTAATGTCTGTACATTTTCCACCCTTTGTATCAAGAAGTGCACATACATCTCCCTGGCCACAACCTTTTACTGTGCTTTAAATTTCGTACCTACCGGAACTCCTTCGATAATATCATAGAGTGCTGCCGGGTTCTTTCCATTCGTAATAATGGTGTCGATTCCCTGCGAAGTTGCAAGTGCTGCTGCCTGAAGTTTTGTACGCATTCCTCCTGTTCCGCGTCTGGATCCCGCACCTCCGGCAAGCTTGTATACTTCGTCGTCAATCTTATCAATCTCTTCAATCAGCTTTGCATCTGGATGAAGTCTTGGATCACAATTGTAGAATCCATCAATATCTGAAAAAATCACTAATTTGCTTGCGCGGCACAGAACCGCTACTACAGAAGACAGCATATCGTTGTCTCCAAAAAGTCGGTCATTAGATTCAATCTCCGTATAGCTTACAGAGTCATTTTCATTTACAATTGGAATGACTCCCATCTCTAAAAGTGCGTCAAATGTATTGATCAGATTGTCTTTTTTCTCCTCCTGTTCAATATCTTCAGCATTCAGAAGAATCTGACCAATCGTCTTATCATAATCTCCGAAGAACTTATCATACAGGAACATGATACTGCACTGTCCAACTGCTGCGGCTGCCTGTTTGTGGCGCATACTTGTCGGCTGAGTCTTCATTTTTAATTTATTTCTTCCAACTGCAATTGCACCGGAAGATACAAGAATCACTTCATATCCCATATTCTGGATATCTGACAACACACATGCCAGTCTGTCAAAACAACGAAGGTCACTTTTTCCAAGCTCATTTGTAAGTGTTGATGTACCAACTTTAACAACAATTCTGTTCTGATAAGGTTTCATAATAAAAATCCTCGCTCTCTCTTGCATTTCATCTGCACTTAGTTTACCATAGAGCTACAGATTACAAAAGCGTATCTTTCTCATATGTATCATGAGTTTTTCTCATACATTGATATTTATACAAGATTGATCAAAACACTGTATAATGCGCGTCCATGAAACAGGTTCTTGAAGGCACGCTCACGCTACAGCAAATCTATACTTCGCGACGCATCATTATGATAAAGATACCGTCCTGACTTTTTCAAATTGAAAGGAGGATTTTTAAGTAATCGATAACATTGATATTAGTGATTAAATGTGTTAAAATGTGCTCATGGAGGTATTGCTATGAACACATCGAATATCACTAATTATAAACCAAAAGATTTTGCTGAATTATTAGGTGTCTCTGTGAAAACATTACAGCGTTGGGACAGGGAAGGAACGCTAAAAGCGAATCGAACTCCAACTGACAGGCGTTATTATACTTACAACCAATATCTTCAATTCAAAGGCATAGATACAGAGAATGATACTCGACAAGTTGTTATTTATGCAAGAGTTTCTACAAGAAATCAAAAGGATGATTTACAGAATCAAGTATCGTTTTTACGTCAATTCTGTAATGCCAGAGGAATGATTGTAGACCAATGTATTGAAGATTATGGCAGTGGTTTAAACTATAACCGTAAAAAGTGGAATCAGCTGTTAGATGAAGTAATGGAACAAAAAATTAAAACCATCATAGTTACACATAAAGACAGATTTATCAGATTTGGATATGACTGGTTTGAAAAATTCTGTATGAAGTTCAATACAACTATAGTAATAGTGAACAATGAAGAACTATCACCGAAAGAAGAACTTGTACAGGATATTGTATCTATACTTCATGTTTTTTCCTGTAGATTGTACGGACTTCGTAAGTATAAAAAACAAATAGAAAGGGATAAAGAGATTGCTAAAGAGCTTCAAGACGGAAATCAACCCAACTGAAGAACAGAAAGCCCGAATCCGCAAGACGATAGGCACTTGCCGATATGTTTATAACTTCTACCTTGGTCACAACAAAGCCCTGCATGATAATGGTGAAAAGTTTATGACTGGTAAGAGCTTTAGCCTATGGCTTAACAACGAATACATTCCAGATAATCCTGACAAAACATGGATCAGGGAAGTGTATTCAAAAGCCGTAAAAAAGTCTATCGAAGATGGATGTGCTGCTTTTACAAGATTTTTTAAACATCAGAGTGATTTTCCTAAATTTAAAAAGAAAGGTAAATCTGATGTGAAAATGTATTTCGTCAGAAATAACCCAAAGGATTGTCAATGCGAAAGGCACAGACTTAAGATTCCAACTCTGGGCTGGATCCGTATCAAAGAAAAAGGATATATCCCAACAACAAAGGATGGATATATGATTAGAAGTGGTACAGTGTCTGTTAAGGCTGGCAGATTTTATGTTTCTGTTCTTGTAGAGATTCCCGATGTCAATATTAACAATAACTTAAACGAGGGAATCGGTATAGACCTCGGGCTAAAAGATTTTGCTATTATTTCAAATGGAAAGACATACAGGAACATCAACAAATCGGCAGGATTAAAGAAACTTGAAAAACAACTGATCCGGGAACAGAGAAGTCTTTCCCGAAAGTATGAAAATTTAAAGAAAGGAGAGTCCACTCAAAGAGCAAATATACAGAAACAAAAGCTTAAGGTACAAAAACTTCATCATAAAATGGATAATATCCGTACTGATTACATTAACAAGACAATCGCTGAGATAGTGAAAACCAAACCGTCTTACATAACGATTGAAGATTTAAATGTAAAAGGAATGATGAAAAACAGGTGTCTTTCAAAAGCTGTTGCATCTCAGAAGTTTTATGAATTTAGAAAAAGGCTTAAAGCCAAGTGCGATGAAAAAGGCATTGAATTAAGGGTAGCAGATAGATTTTATCCATCTTCAAAGACATGTCACCATTGTGGTTCTATCAGGAAAAATTTAAAGCTTTCAGATAGAATTTACAGATGTGAATGTGGCTATGTTGCAGACAGGGATCTCAATGCGGCACTTAATTTAAAAGATGCTAAAACTTACAAGATTGCATGATTAAAAGCAAATGTAAGTATGTACCGAAGGCTATTTCGGGAATTAACGACTGTGGAGTGTACAAGAACCTGTGAGTAGCGTATTGCCTGCAATCGTCAAAACATACACAATGAAGCAGTAAGAAGTATTCGTGAGGACTTCAATTTCTCGATGTGTTTGAGTATATTTAAACATATTTTGAGTGGCAGCCCATATGGACGTCAACATACAAAAATACCAGGCCTTTCTTAAGGCTGTTGAATATGGCAGTTTCACAAAAGCTGCCGAAGCACTCTCCTACTCCCAGTCCGGGATCAGCCGGATGATCGGCGATCTGGAACAGGAATGGAATATTATTCTTCTGGAACGCGGCAGGGGTGGTGTCCGTCTGACTTCTGATGGACTGAGACTTCTTCCTTACGCACAGAATGTCTGTGCCGAATATAAAAAGCTGCAGATGCAGGTGGATGAGCTCCATGGCCTGCAGTCTGGTCTGATTCGAATTGGTACATTTTCCAGTGTTGCCACACATTGGCTGCCGAATATAATCCAACAGTTTCAGAAAGATTTTCCGAATATTGATTTTGAACTTCTACTTGGTGATTACGCCGAAATTGAAAATTGGATTGTTTCCGGCCGGGTGGACTGTGGATTTTTACGCCTCCCGACAATAAATCCTGAACTGGAAACTATTTTTTTAGAAGCTGACCCGCTGATGGCTGTTATACCTGAACATCATCCACTGGCAGACTGTAAAAAATTCCCCGTTCAAGAACTGGTATCTGCTCCATTTCTCCTTCTTTCCAGAGGGGCTAATTCTGATGCCACAGACATCTTTAGTAATTGTGGGTTGAATCCGAAGGTACATATTATGACATGGGATGATTACGCAATTATGTCCATGGTCGAAAAGGGGCTTGGCATCAGTGTGCTTCCACAACTGATCCTGCAACGAATCCCTTATCACATTCTCACAAAAGAATTAGATGTTCCGGCTTACCGCCGTGTAGGGCTGGCTCTTAGAAGCAAGAAAACCGCTTCCCTTGCGGTAAAGCGGTTTCTCGAATATCTGCAGTACAGATAATTATTTTTCCATATTTTTAAAGCTGATAAAATGATAACTCTCTAAAATCTGAAAATATTTCACAATTCTTGGATACAGCGGCTCTGCTGCTTCTCCAAAATGTTCTTTCTGAAGAGCGGCCAGTTCCATCACTGTCCGCTCCCCGTCGATCAACGGCCACAGATAACTTCCCTGCACATCCAGATGAACTTTCGTCGTCTGTGGTCTGCGGAAATATGTCTGTGCGATCCGATTGAAAAAGCCTTCATTCTTCACTTCTAATACAACCCGTTCCCGGCGGTCTATATGCCAGCCGAGTTTTTCCGGTCTCACCGGAATCAGGTCAAGATAATTAATCTGCTGCTTATTTTTCTTATTCTTTTTCATTATTTCTCTTTACTCTTTTTCCAAAGAGAGAATTTCAGAAGGCATAAGATCATGATAACCATCAGTACAACTCCACCGATGTTACCAAAGTTTACACTTTCTCCGATACTTACGTTAATTCCAAATACTGCGAAGATTGCAAGCAGGATTCCTACAAGTCCTTCTCCTGCGATCATACCTGCACAATACAGTGTTCCGTCTGTTGTCTGCTTTGTCTTTGTCTCCTCGTCAACATTTTTACGACGATCCATGAACATACGAACAACACCACCGATCATGATGGATGCATTCAGGTAAATTGGAAGATACAGACCGATAGCAAATGGCATAACCGGTACTCTTAAGATCTCAAGTGCAATTGCTAAGAATACTCCGATAAATACCAGGTTCCATGGAAGGTTTCCACCCATGATTCCCTCTACGATCATCTTCATCAGTGTTGCCTGTGGTGCCGGTACTTCTGCTCCGCCGTATCCCCATGCTGCATTCAGAAGATAAAGAACTCCTCCGATTGCAAGACCGGATACAATAACTCCGATAATTTCACCCATCTGCTGTTTCTTAGGTGTTGCACCAAGCAGGTATCCTGTCTTCAGATCCTGTGATGTATCACCGGCGATAGCTGCTACGATACAGATAACTGATCCGATTGCAATAGCTGCTGTCATACCGTCGATTCCTGTCTTACCGCTTGCTTTGATTGACATTGTAGCAATCAGAAGTGTAGCGATAGCCATACCGGAAACCGGGTTGTTAGAACTTCCTACAAGACCTACCATACGGGAGGATACAGTTGCAAAGAAGAAACCAAATACTACGATAATTGCTGCTCCAAGTAATGTTACCGGAATTGCAGGCACTACCCAGATGATAAGAATCATAGCTACGATTCCGAACAGAATCATCTGCATTGGAAGATCCTGAGCTGTACGAGCTGTATTGGTATTCTTTCCACCTTTCATGCTCTTAATAGAGTCACGGAATGTTGTAATGATCAGTGGCAGAGATTTGATCAGGGAGATAATTCCTCCTGTAGCGATTGCTCCTGCACCGATATATTTTACATATGTACTCCAGATTTTTGCTGCTCCGCCAGCTGCATAAAGATCAGCAATTGTTGTTCCTACATCTGCCGGATAAAGCCATGTATCTGGTCCGAACAGACAAATCAGAGGAATGATCACCATCCAGCCGATTATAGATCCTACAAACATGTAGGAAGCGATCTGTGGTCCTACGATATAACCAACACCGAGAAGTGCCGGATATACTTCCATACCAATCTCACCTTTGAATGACTTAAATGCAAATGCTACGTCAGACGGAAGTACTTTCAGTCCGTCTACAACGAATTTAAATGCTGCTGCGAGTCCCATACCGGAGAATACTGTTGAAGCATTGGCTCCTCCTTCTTCTCCTGCCAGAAGTACGTCTGCACAAGCAGTTCCCTCTGGGTAAAGCAGTGTCTCATGCTCTTTTACGATCAGCGCATTACGAAGTGGTACCATGAAGAGTACTCCAAGGACTCCACCACAAAGTGCGATCAGTGTAATCTCTACAAGACTTGGCATATCGCACAGGCCCTCTTCTGCCCAAAGGAACAGAGCCGGCATTGTAAAGATGGCTCCTGCTGCCAGAGACTCTCCGGCGGAACCGATTGTCTGAACCATGTTGCTTTCCAGAATGGAATTACGCTTCATGATCACGCGGATCACTCCCATAGAGATAACTGCTGCCGGAATAGACGCAGATACAGTCATACCTACACGAAGTCCTAAATATGCGTTTGCTGCACCAAAAATTACAGCCAGAAGCATTCCCATTACAATGGAAGTTACCGTAAGCTCCGGCATAACCCTATCGGCCGGGATATACGGTTTAAACTCATTCTTTTCGTTCATTTCCCTCTCACCTTTCTTCTTGAGTTTACACGCCCTTCCATGAGCGTGCTTTCTTTATTATACCTAAATAATGCATGTAACTCAAGCTTATATTACACTTCTACTTGTGCAATTTTATACATATATTAGTATAATTTTCCAATTATTCTATTAAAAGTACAAAAAAGCACCGATAAATCATATGTTATCTGATTAATCAGTGCTTTCTTGTTAATTGTCTAATGGCATTAATCATTGATTGATGTATTTTATTCTTTCGTTATATTTATTTTCAATCTCCGATTGATTCATTTTATTCTTAATTATCTGTTTTCTGGATACAGTTATCTACCAGCCAGTCTTTTACCAGATCTGTGAGCATTGCCTCTTTTAAAGTATCTTTTGAATATGCCTTTTCCATGGCGTCACCATCTTCGAATCCATATGTCTTAGCATACTCTTTTAACATCTTCTTGTATGTCTTGTCATCTAATTTAATCTTCTCTTTGTCTGCAATAGCCTCAGCGATCATGGTCTGCTTCTCAGACTCCTGAGCTGCCTCTTCCACTTTCTGCTCAAAACTCTCTACTGTATACTGGCCAGAAGATGTAATGTAAGTCTCATAATCAGTTCCCTGACTCTCTGCGTAAGATTTGTAAGAATCAATCAGAGAATTCTTCATCTCGTCAATCTTCTCCTGTTGTTTCTTAGAGTACTTCTGAACAGTTGTGTTATCGACTACTGCCTGCCATGCCTCTGATTTCAAAGTACTGTCATAGTCTTCCTGCTTCTGATCTTCCAGTGTCTTTTTAATCTCTTTCTTATATTCTTTTACAGTCTTAGAACTTTCAGAATTATTCGCAACCCACTCGTCTGTCAGTTCCGGTACATTCTGCTCTGAGATAGAATTTACAGTAATCGTAAACTGACATGCTTTTCCTGCAAGATCTGTTGACTGATAATCGTCTGGGAATTTTCCGTCCCATACAAACGTCTCTCCCACATTATGTCCGATGATGCTGTCTTCAAATCCATCGATCATCGTTCCAGAACCCAGTTCCAGTGAATAGCTATCAGAAGAGCCTCCGTCAAATGCTTCTCCGTCAATGGTTCCTACAAATGCGATATCTACAGTATCTCCCTTCTGCGCTGCGCGGTCTGTCACTTCTGTTGTCGTTGCAGAGCTTGTAAGCTGAGACTGAATATACTGTTCTACATCGTCATCTGTCACTTTTTCCGGTTTATCTGCTGCGCTTACTTCTACGCCTTTATACTGTGTGATTTTCAGATTGTCTGTCTCTAATCCTTTACTTGCCTGACATCCTACAAGAATCATGGAAGTTGCAAGTGTTGCACAGAAAAGTGCTGCTAATCTCTTCTTCATCTTCTTACCCCTTTAAAACTTCGTTTTATAATTTAAAATTACTTTTCACGCTCGGAAAAACGCCACTTCTAGTTATAACACATTTCCCAAATGTTGCAAATACTTTTCACATATATTTCATAATTGCACGCGCAGTAACTGACGTTTTTCCTTGCACTTCCAGTTAAAGAATGATACAATGTGATTTGTGTAAATGACATTAGATAAATATAGGAGGGTTACTCGTGAGTACATTATCGATTGTTTTACTGGTAATTTTAGTCGTACTGATAATCGCTTGTGTTGTGCTGTATTTCCTGGGTAAGAAAGCTGAAAAAAAACAGGCTGAACAGCAGGAGCAGTTAGATGCTGTTGCACAGACAGTATCTATGCTGATCATCGATAAGGGCAAGATGAAGTTAAAAGATTCTGGTCTTCCACAGATTGTCATCGACAATACTCCAAAGTATCTCCGCCGTTCTAAAGTTCCGGTTGTCAAGGCGAAAGTCGGACCGAGAATTATGACACTGATGTGTGATGCTCAGATTTATCCGCTCATTCCTGTTAAAAAAGAAGTAAAAGCAACAGTAAGCGGTATCTACATTACCGGCGTTAAGGGCGTGCGTAGTGCACTGGAGACACCAGAGAAGAAAAAAGGATTTTTTGCCAGATTTAAAAAAGATAAAAAATAAAGCATAAAAAATAAAATCCAAAAAAAGAGGCTGTTTTTCACAGCCCCTTTTTTATACTCATTTTTTTATCCTTCTTATTCATTCGCTTCTATCAGAATGCGGATATCGCAGTCTGCGGCCTTGTCTCCATTAATATCCAGAGAATATCTGACCTGAAGTTCGATGCGCTCCTCTTCAATCTGTATATCCATACCTTTCGTATATGTGCCAAGAAGCAGATCTCCGTATGGAGTCTGATATGGAGTCACATTAATCTTATCGGTCTCAAATACCATATGCGAATTAGTAATTCCGCTTTTTGTAATATCTAAAAGCTTTCCTTCATCAATTTTGATCCGATTCTTGATCGTCCCCGGAATTCCCTCTACGACCTCATCATAAACTATGTAATGTTTCCCATTTTTCAGATAATAGGTGGCAGGAGTTGTCACCTCTATGGAGTTGGCCTCATTACTATTCTCCTCCTGCACCATCATCACGCTGTCATCATAATGAAGTCCGGATATTGTAACTAATACATTTTTCGTCATAAATCTTTATCTTTCCTCATTCTCGAAGTCCGGCGGACATCATCACTTCTATTCCTGCCGGCTTTACAAAGAAAGCTTCTTGGAAATCTCGTACTGATATGCAGGGATTCCTTTCTGCATTCCAAGTGCTTCCTCAATATCAAAATCTACATATTCACCGTGTCTGTAACCTACGATACGGTTTGTCTTTCCTTCTAAGAGAAGATCTACTGCCATGGATCCCATGATAGATGCATATACACGGTCTTTACATGTCGGGCTTCCACCACGCTGCATATGTCCGAGGATAGTTGCTCTTGTCTCCATGCCTGTTCTTTCTTCGATTGTCTTTGCAAGATTCACAGAATCACCAACACCTTCTGCATTGATGATAATGTAGTTCTTCTTACCTCTTTTTTTAGACTCTTTTATATCATCGATAATATCCTCAATATCATATCCTTCTTCCTCAGGAAGGAGAATACGTTCAGCTCCATTTGCAATACCGCACCACAGAGCCAGGTATCCTGCATCACGTCCCATAACTTCAATAACAGAACATCTGCTGTGTGAAGTAGATGTATCACGGACTTTATCAATTGCCTCCATAGCTGTATTTACCGCTGTGTCAAATCCGATTGTATACTCTGTACAATCAATATCAAGATCGATGGTTCCCGGAACTCCAATCGTATTCACTCCAAGATATGCAAGTTTCTGCGCTCCACGGAAAGATCCGTCTCCTCCAATTACTACCAGACCGTCAATTCCATACTTTTTACAGATAGCTGCTGCTTTCTGCTGACCTTCTTCTGTAATCATCTCTTTACAACGGGCCGTCTGAAGAATTGTACCTCCACGCTGAATAATGTCTGATACATCTCCTGCGTCCAGATCGATGATTTCCTCATTGAGAAGTCCCTTATAACCTTTTCTGATGCCTCGTACTTTCACACCTTTTCCAAGTGCAGTTCTGACAACAGCACGAATTGCCGCGTTCATTCCCGGAGCATCTCCTCCACTTGTCAATACACCTATTGTACGAATGATTCTTTCTGCCATGATTCTTCTCCTCCATCGTAGAGTTGCTTTTCACCTCTTTGATCAGCAACATATTTATTTCGTTATTTATTTAACCTTTCACGCTACATTGTATATGAATTGCCTTAGTTTTTCAATGGTTTTTCCACCACTTTTACGCAAGATTCACCAAAATAATTCATAAGCCTGCTTAGTAATCCAGGTTCTATATTCACATTTCGGTTAGATGGAAGGCGTTTTACCGCCCGCTCTGCCTTACAATATACTATAACTTCATCATTTCCATCGGAAGATGCAAGCATATCATATAGCATCTTCTCTCCCTGAAGAAATGTTTCTTTATCCGGATACTGGATCCAGAGTTCCTGTTTCTTCTGTCCAAATGGAATGACTTTCTCACAGATCAGTTTGCTGGAGGCTTCATCCTCTTCAGACACCCGTCCCTTAACAAAGACAACATTTTCCTCTTCCAGATATTGATGATAGCGCTCATAATCTCTTGGAAATACAACGACTTCTACTGATCCCATAATATCTTCGATCGTCAGGAAACACATGGTCTTATTATTCTTCGTGTATTTGATTGTCTTGCTCGCAATGATTCCACCAATGATCTCTGCTGCGCCATCACTGACTCTTGAAAATCCCAATTCCTCATCAAACTGGAAATCCTGTGTCGTTTTGGAAATGCCTTTTCTCCACTGCTCCTCGTACTCTTCCATCGGATGTCCGCTTAAGTAGATTCCAAGCACTTCTTTTTCGAAAGCAAGTTTCGTAGACTTCTCGTATTCACCTACATTTGGCAGCGGAATATCGAACTCGGATTTCTGTTCTTCTCCTACAATGTCAAAAAGAGACATCTGACCTGTCATGGAATTTTTCTTCTCCCGGTTCACCTGGTCGAGAATCTGTACATAGATGACCATGAATTGCTTTCTTGTTCCTCCAAGTTCGTCAAATGCACCGGATTTGATAAAGTTCTCAATCGTTCTCTTATTGATATCTTTTCCTGACATCCGCTCAATGAAATCTTTCAGATTCTTAAACTCTCCGTTTGCTTTCCGCTCTGCAACAATTTCTTTGATGACTGGTCTGCCGATGCTCTTGATCGCTGCCAGTCCGTACCGGATACTTCCGTTATCTACAGAAAAGCTGCTGTAACCATGGTTAATGTCCGGCGGCAGAATCTTGATCCCCATCTGGCGGCAACTGTAAATGTACTCGGCTACCTTTCCTGGATTATCAATGACTGAGGTCATAAGAGCTGCCATATACTCTACTGGATAATAATATTTGAGCCATGCTGTCTGGTAAGAAACGACCGCATATGCTGCCGCATGGGATTTGTTAAACGCATACTTGGCAAAATCTGTCATTTCATCATAAATCTTATTGGCAGTCTTCTCGTCAATACCATTTGCAATACAGCCTGGTACACCTTCCTCCGGATTTCCGTACACAAAATTCTGGCGTTCCTTTGCCATGACATCGGCTTTCTTCTTGGACATAGCGCGGCGCACAAGGTCGCTTCGTCCAAGGGTATATCCTGCCAGATCACGCACAATCTGCATAACCTGCTCCTGATAGACGATACAGCCATAAGTTGGCGACAGGATCGGCTCTAGCTGTGGGCAGTCATAGGTGATCAGCTCCGGATGTTCTTTTCCTTTAATATACTGAGGGATAAAATCCATCGGCCCCGGACGATACAGGGAAATTCCGGCGATAATATCTTCCAGGCTCTGCGGTTTCAGCTCTTTCATAAAGTTCTTCATTCCTGCACTCTCTAACTGGAACACACCGTCTGTCTTTCCCGTTCCAATAGAATCCAGTACTGCTTTATCGTCAAAATTAATCTTGTTAATGTTGATCTCTTTTCCGGAACTGTAGCTTGCAAGCTTCTCTGCATCCCGAATCACCGTCAAGGTGCGAAGCCCCAGAAAGTCCATTTTCAAAAGTCCCAGCTCTTCCAGCGTGGTCGCTACGAACTGAGTCGTTACAGATCCATCTGATCCAAGTGACAGCGGCACATATTCTTCTACCGGCTTCTGGCTGATAACAACTCCGGCTGCATGCATGGAAGTATGTCTTGGAAGTCCTTCCAGACGCATGGACATGTCAATCAGTTCTTTTACCTGTGAGTCTTCCTCATAGGACTTGCGAAGTTCTGAGCTGGTCTTGAGTGCCTTATCCAAAGTAATATTCAGCTCCTTCGGAATAAGCTTCGCTATATTATCTACAAATGCATACGGCAGATCCATCACACGTCCTACATCCCGAATCACACCTCTGGCAGCCAGTGTACCAAATGTGACGATCTGAACGACTCGGTCTGCGCCGTACTTTCTTCCTACATAGTCGATCACTTCCTGACGCCTCTCGTAACAGAAATCCACGTCAATGTCGGGCATGGACACACGCTCCGGATTCAGGAAACGTTCGAACAGAAGCTGGTATTTAATCGGATCAATACTTGTAATCTCCAAACAATACGCCACAATACTTCCGGCACCGGAACCACGTCCCGGTCCGACCATAATCTTCTGTGACCTTGCATAGTGAATGAAATCCCACACAATCAGGAAATAATCGACATAGCCCATCTTGTGAATAACTGACAGTTCATAGTCCAGTCTGTCTTTCAAATCCTGTGAAGGATTCGGGTAACGTCTTTCCAGCCCTTCGTAACACAATTTGTTCAAATATTCCCAGGAGGAAAGTCCATCCGGAACATCGTATTTTGGAAGTTTGGTCACACCAAATTCGATTTCCACGTCACAACGGTCTGCAATCTTCTGTGTGTTCTCAAGAGCCTGCAATGCATATGGGAACAGCTTCTTCATTTCCTCTTCTGACTTGATATAATACTGTCCGCCCTCATAGCGCATACGATCCTCGTCTGCCAACTTCTTACCTGTCTGGATACAGAGCAGAATATCATGTGCCCGCGCATCTTCTGCATAAGTATAATGTATATCGTTCGTTGCTACCAGTTCAATTCCCGTCTCCTGTGACATGCGCATCAATGCCTGATTGACCGTCTGCTGCTCCGGAATCCCATGATCCTGCAGCTCCAGGAAAAAATTCCCTTTTCCAAATATTTCCTCATACCTAAGAGCTGCTGCTCTTCCTTCACTGTACATGCCTCTTGTGATATTTTTCTGAACCTCACCTGCCAGGCACGCGCTAAGCGCAATGATTCCTTCGTGAAATTCCCTCAAAAGCTCCAGATCCACACGTGGTTTATAATAATATCCTTCTGTGTAACCACGGGATACAATTTTCATCAAATTGTGGTATCCTTCATCATTTTCTGCCAGGAGAACCAGATGATAATATCTGTCATCTCCGCTTCCTACAGCCTCTTTGTCAAACCTGGATCCTGGTGCCACATAGACTTCACAGCCAAGGATCGGCTTGATTCCCTGAGCACGGGCAGCACGGTAAAAGTCGATCACGCCGAACATACAGCCATGATCAGTAATTGCCACGCTGTTCATTCCAAGCTCTTTGACCCGCGCCACACACTCTTTAATTTTATTGGAGCCGTCCAGCAGACTGTACTCTGTATGAACATGTAAATGTGCAAAGCTCATATATTTTTCTCCCTTATTTTCCTTATCTTCGCATGTAATAAAGAATGTGCCTCGGCACATTCTTGCTGCTCTGATACAGATAGAAAAGAAAGCGCTGACAGACTTTTTCGCCCGCCAACGCTAATACTCTCATCAATACTTCATTCTCTCTTCTGATCCTAGCCGTTAATCATATAGGAAATCAGCCTGTCGATGTCTTCTTTTTCATGTGCGATGATTTCCATTTCCGGAATCTCTCCATTTGAAAAGATAGTCGCGAGTGATACATACTGGGATAATTTTGATTTTAAATTCAGTCTGTCTCCCTCACCAGTAACAAGCTCAACTTTTCCTTTACAACCGTCAATTGCTTTAAAAAATCCTTCGATATCTGTAATATTCTGTACTTTCATGCGCTCGCGCTCCTTTCAAAATTTATCACGCCCCCATTATACCTTATTTGTGCAGAAATTCAATAGATTTTTCGGTAATAATGACTTTGTTTTCCTTTAAAAGACGTCCTACTGCACGCTTAAATGCATTTTTGCTCAGTCCCAGTTCATTTTTAATTTTTTCCGGATCTGCCTTGTCTGTAAATGGCAGTTTTCCCCCGTGCTCTTCCATCCGTTTTACGATCAGCTCTGCATCTGCATCCATCTGGATAAATGCTTTCTCACGCACACTTAAGTCCAGCTTTCCATCTTCACGTACCTTTATAACTCTTGCATGGACTTTATCCCCAACCTGAAGATGTCCGCCGTACGCTTCACGCTTCGGGATCAGTGCAGAATACTTATTGTCTACTGCTACAAAAACTCCAAAGTTATCGCTTCTCTCATAGACGATTCCTTCTACATGATCGTCTTTCTTATACGGAGAGTCTGTCTCTAATTTTTCATAAACCTTCATAGTCGCACATAATCTCTCGGACTTGTCCACATAAAGCGCAACCAGCACCTGATCTCCTTTTTTCACCTTAGCAGTCTGCTCTTTGAATGGAAGTAGCAGATCTTTCGGCAGTCCCCAGTCGAGAAATGCTCCAATCTTTCCGGTATCTTTCACTGTCAGAACAGCCAGTTCACCCAATGTGATCTTTGGTTCTGCTGTTGTTGCAATCAATCTGTCGCTGGAATCCTTGTAAAGAAATACTTCCACCGGATCTCCAATCTCAATTTCTTTTGGTACTTCTTTCTTTGGAAGCAGTACACGTTCCTCACTTGTTCCAAGATATATTCCAAAATCAACTGTCTTTACAACTGTCAGCATTCTTCGTTTTCCGAGTTCTTCGATTAACTTCATCTGTCTTATCCTTTCTCTCTACAATCATCTATCATCAGCCTATTTTATGTAAATGCCCTACACCCATGCAAATTCTACTGCTGCATACAATTCTCCTTCTGTCGTACACAGTTCCACAACTGTCCGGCCATCTCTGTCACCTGTCCTGGGAACAATCATATCCCCCAGCACTGCTGATTTCTTATATTCCACCCGCACCTGACGGATCACTCTCTCTTGATCCAACATTTCCATAGCCATCTGTACATACTGGCAATTATTTACATGTTCATTCGTATCAATATGGTATCTGCGCACCGGAAACGGCTCCAGACTCATACATTCTTCCGGCAGTGCAATTTTTCTGGATTCATACTCCATCTCCAGCGGTTCACACTGTCCATAGGCATCCAGTTCTTCCTGATCTGGTCTTACCGGACGCCCCTTTTCTACATCCATATATACCCAGACTGACTGTGCGTACGCAGCCTTTTCTCCATTCTCATCTGTCATACAGAAGTTGCGCTCTGCAAGCATTCCCTTGAACTTTGAGGCCCATGTACTGACCTGGATCTTATCATTCATTTTCGGATAATGATCGATCACGATCTGCCAGTAAGTCAGAATCCACGCTTTTTTCTTTTTTGAAAGTACGTCCAGACCGACTCCGATATCTTCTGACTGAAATGTACTGCAATCTTGAAAATAATTGATGATCGATGGAACTGTAATCTTTCTTGTGTGGTCGATCTCGCTGAAGCGGACGCGGCCGTCCATCATATATTTATACTCCTTCTTTGGCACTTGCAACGTAACTCCTTTCCACTGTAATGACACACTGATATCTTGGATCTACAATCTGTAAAACTCCCATAATCGCAGACCGGATATGATCCTGTTTTTTCTGATCATATTCAAATGGTACGACCAGATCAAAAATCAGATTGATCTGATCCGTTCCGGGAACCATTCGAAAGTCATGGATACTAAGCTTAGGATCCATCGCCCGCAGCACCTTCTCGACTTTCTCCTTTGCCTCCAGCACATGCTCGTCTTTTGTCTCTACAGGATCCATATGTATTACGAGCATAATCCCAAGCTGTTCTAATGCTTCTCGCTCCACCCGGTCGATAATCTCATGGGATGTCTCAATATTCACATCATTCGGGACCTCCGCATGAATGGATGCCATGCTCCTTCCTGGTCCGTAATTATGTACGATCAAATCATGGCTTCCAAGAATCCCGTCATATTTCTCTACAAAGTCACTGATCTGCTTATAGATCTGTGGGTCTACCGGTGCCCCGATCAATGGCTCCAGCGTATCTTTTGCGATTCCGATACCGGCCCACATAACGACTAACGATACACCAAGTCCTACATATCCGTCAATATTAATTCCTGTAAAATAAAAAAATAATACTGAAGCGATAGTCGCCCCCGTTGTAATCACATCTCCCATGGAATCTGCTGCAGTCGCCATCATGACCTGGGAATTGATACGTTTTCCAAGATTTTTATTAAAAACTCCCATCCACAGCTTCACTGCCACTGACAGAAATAATATGAGCATAGATACTGCCTGGAAATATAACTCTTCCGGTTCCCTGATCTTCGCAATAGCGCTTTTAAAAAATGTGAATCCAACTTCCATTACAAGAAAGGCCACGATCAGCGCCGCAATATATTCAATTCTTCCATGTCCGAACGGGTGCTCCTTATCTGCCGGTTTTCCTGCCATCTTCACCCCGATCAGACTGATGATCGAAGAACCTGCATCAGACAGGTTGTTAAATGCATCTGCCATAACAGAAATACTGTGAAGCAGATAGCCAATCAGCCATTTTGCCGCAAATAGCAATATATTACAAAAGATGCCTGTCACGCTTGCCAGCACTCCATATGCTGTACGCACAGACACCTTACTCGTATTCTCATAATCTTTTACAAAATGTCGTACAAGAAACTCTGTCATCTCATACTCTCCTAATCTCCGAAGAAAAACCATTTCATCTTAAGTTCTTTATTATCCGTAAGCAGTTGATATTCCTCGTCGGTAAGCACCCCTTTAAGGTCTTCTTTCCCTTCATCACTCACCACCGCACAAGTCTTGTCCAGAAAACAGAGATTTGGATATAACACACACCACCAGTTATGTCCGGCCGCCTCACCCAATGTGATCCTCAGCGCCTCATACTCGCCTTGTGGAAATGTCATATCTCCGTATTTTTTTTCTGGGAAGCAGCACTTCGTCACGTGCGCATCTGCCTGATAATCCATGCCTTCCCGCTCAAGCACCTCGTCAGCCACCAGGATCAGATCATTTAAGTGAGACTCTGCCCATTTCTTCGTTGCCTGTGCAGAATTTTTCTGAATGCCTGGATTCATCTGCTCCGCCTGATCCATTGTCACTGCGTGATTCATCTGGTTTGTGGTGCCTGGCATCTCAGATGTCATATAGGCAATCACTGCGTCCCGGACTTTTAGCTTCACCCGCTGGTCTTTTTCACTGTCACTGTTGGCCAGCACATGAAAACGAAAGACTTCATCTGCAATCCCCCGCTGCGTCTCGCAGATTTTCTTATCCACCAAAGCCACGCGCCATGCAGTAAAACTCCACATCCATCCAACTGCTATACAAATACCAAGTATACCACAAATCAGATTCTTTGTCCCGATTTTATTTCTCAACAGATCCCATAACTTTCGCATATCTATGTACCTCCTGCAATCACTCAAACATTTAAATTGAATTTATACAGAAAGTATGGACAGATATCCGTAGATTATACAGGTATCTGCTAATTATTCTTCGTTCTGATCTTGTCCGTCACCGCAGATACCTGATTATCAATATGCTGACATGTAACTGCTGTTGCTTCTACTTTTTCTCTTCTCTTGATATGGTACACGATCTCTTCGTGTTCCTGGGTCAATTGCTCGTGCACATCTGGGTTCTTCAAATATTCTACACGGTAGCGGTACATCTGTTCTCTTAATTTATTCAGCAGATGGATCAGTTTCTGATTATCCGTTGCCATATAGATCACATCATGGAATCGCACATCTGCCTCTGCTACTTCTGTGATGTCTTTACTTCTTTTCAGGACTTTTTTAAAATTCTCTCCGGCCTTTTCCAATTCTTCCAACTCTTCCTGAGTGATCTTCTCACATGCGAGCTGCACTGCCAGTTCTTCCAGTGCTTTTCTGACTTCCAGCACATCTCGCAGGCTTTTCTCCGTAATGTCCGCCACTTCCGCACCTTTTCTCGGAATCATAATGACCAGACCTTCCAACTCCAACTTACGGATTGCCTCACGGATCGGGGTACGGCTCACGCCCAGTTTATTTGCAAGCTGGATTTCCATCAATCTTTCACCCGGTTTAAACTCTCCTCGAAGGATTGCCTGTCTGAGTGTATTGAATACCACATCCCTAAGCGGAAGGTATTCATTTTCATTGACTTTCAAATTTTGCTCCATGCTTTCTACTTCCTCCTTGCCTGGTGTATACTCGTTACATATACCTGTTTTGCCAGTTTCTGTTCCTTTATCTTCTGTGCCGCACGTTTCGCTGACTGTCTGTCTTCAAATAAGCCAAATACGGTCGGACCACTTCCGCTCATCATAGCGTTCATGGCTCCGCCTTCTTTCATGACATTTTTGATCTGTTCAATGACCGGATAGACCGGAATCGTCACCTGCTCCAGTACATTTCCCATACACTCTGCCACCTTATGGATATTCTTTCTCGCAAGTCCGTTTAAAATACCATCGATATCCGGGTGTTCTGTAATTTCCAATGCATCCAGTTTTTCATAGACCATCTTCGTCGATACACTGATCGGTGGTTTTGCCAGCAGCACAAAACACTTTGGACAGGCCAAAAGAGGTGTCAGCTTCTCGCCGATTCCCTCTGCCAGAACTGTCCCACGCATCAGACAGTATGGTACATCTGCGCCAAGCTTTACCCCCCGTTCTTCAAGCTCAGTCATGCTAAGCCCCAGTCCGAACATCTTATTGACTCCAAAAAGAACTGCTGCCGCATCTGCGCTTCCGCCGGCCATACCTGCTGATACCGGAATTTTCTTGTCCATGGAAATGTGCACTCCTTCGGTAATGTTAAACTCATCGATCAGCATCTTTGCTGCCCGGCATGCAAGATTATTCTCATCTACCGGAAGATAAAAAAGATTCGTCTCTGCCTTTACTCCCGGCTGCTTTGTCTTCGTTATCACGATCTGATCATACAGATATACTGTCTGCATAACCATACGAACATCGTGATATCCGTTCTCCCTGCGGCCAAGCACATCCAATCCAAGATTAATCTTTCCAAGTGCCTTTAATTCCATTTTATCCATAACTTTTTCTCCTCGTATCCAGCCCCGTCTTGTATACAATATACCTACAGTATACTGGCATTTTCCTTAAAAATCAATAGTTTGTCGCCACATTTCAACTGTTCCGACTCCATATGATTGATGTCCATGATCCCTTCCTTTGTCGTGCCGTAGTATTTCGCCAGATTCCACAGTTCATCGCCTTCTTTTACGATATATCCAATGATTCCCGGTCTTTGTTCCAACACTTTATAATCTATCTCTTTCTCTTCTACTGAATCTATGTTACGAAATGTCACTTTCCCACGAAGGAAACTCCGAAATGCCAGCACCGCCTTTACTTCTATCTCTCCATTTCCAAGGAGACTGATGCCAAGCTGTTCCAGAGACGGCATCATATCCAATGTCATATCCGCTTGGACTTCATTGCTTTCCAACAGCCAGGAAAATGGAATCATCCCCTGCCACAGGGCAAATGGTATCTGATCGTCCGGTCTGACATACATAAAACGGATATGGAGTACTCCTTCTATCTGAATACCTGTGTCTTGAACCGTCATCTGCTCGACTTGAATTCTCGCATCACTATAGCAGATCTGTAAAATGTCATCTTTAATCTCAGGCAGTGACAACCGCTCTGCGATTTTACATTTGGAATGATTCTGCATCAGAACATTTTCCACCTTGCACTGCGTATACGCTGGAACACAACATGTTTTCAGTGAATATAAATCGTCTAATATCTGTATCTTTTCCTCCGTGCACAAAAAGAACCGCATAGAAATGGTTGCCTCAATGCCAAGCAGACGCATTTCTCCGTCCTCGTCCATAGCTGGCTCTAAAAGTGCATCTGTAAGAATCGGATAAATCTGATGGTACATACCTTCCTCTGCACCAAAGCACTCTACCTGTCCCTCATATGGAACATTTTCACAGATCCAGTCTGTCTTTCCATCCACTGATTCATAAAGACAAAACACAAGAAGTTCTCCCTGAAGTTTTAATGTATCTGCCTCCAGCCTTGTGTCCAGGCGGCGGCTAAGTACTTCTTTCCACAAAATGTTTCCGATACTTTCTTTTGTTCCGGAGATTGTCAGCTGCTCTTTGATGCGGTATGTATCTTTTTTCACAGTGTGAAGAGTCAGGATCTGCTTCTCCTGGTATTTTGTATAAATCTGCTCCCCACTCTCAATCCCGGTCGTCACTTCTTCACTTACCTGACTGTCCGAACTCATGGTTACTTCCGCCATCGCTTTCACATTGATTTTCCGGGAATGGATCAGATTGACAGTCAGCTCTGTCTGCGCTGCTTTCAAAAATAACGTTTCTTCCAAAGTCTCGTCTACATAATACATTTCCTCAAAGGGAATTTTCCCCTCCAGAGAAGATAAGGTATTGTCACTGTTATCTGCAACATATAAAACTTGAAAAGCAAGCCGCCCGGTGATCCGGATATAATTCTCCACAAGCTTCAGGTCGATTTCCTCCATAACCGCATCGCCCTCTATAATCTCCCGGATATCAGCTTTCGTGTCTGGCACATTATAATCCTCATCTACATAGAACTGGTCCGTAAAAGTTTTCCCCTGTCGGTAAATATTCAGCATCTTTTTTTCACAATTCACACACATGTCCCCCTTATTGTTTGTTTTATTATAATGTTGTATCAAAAACCCCAACTATGACTGGCACATTACTTTTACTCAAATATCACATCTTTCTCTCTATATTCTGTTTTCATCACCACATACGGATATGTCTTCTTTTCTTTTGTCTTCTCGCCCTTTGCCGGCCCGAGAAGTGTTGTCTGGATCCTGATAGCATCTGATGTTTCGTAGCATGCGTTGACCTCTACACTGTACCCCGTTTTTTCTTTTTCTCCATACCCTCGCGCCATGTAAAGATACCCCTGATCTGCATAAGTCAGACGAAATGGGGTATCCCGCGCCTTTTCGATATCTTCTTTCAGTTCCTCTGGTACGTCTTCTGGTGCTACTACCGTAAATTCAATATCCTGTATCTTTTTTGTATCTTCCTTTTTAATACTGCACCCAGCCAGTGCCATAATAAAAATCCCTGCAATTATGTAGAAATGTTTTCGATTCATGATGCTCTCTTTCTTCATGAAAAACCTTTTATAACATCATACACACCAAGTCTAGGAAAAATTCCAAAATTGTTGTATACTTAATAAAATGCCATGTCCAAGAATGCCTCGGCTTGATTTTGTATAAGCAGGCATTAAGTTTAAAAGTTCCTACTTCAACATGGTTTTAAAAGGAGATTACAAAAATATGATAAATAACGAACGCCTATCCGGCATTTTGCTTCACCCGACTTCTCTGCCTTCCCCTTACGGGATTGGGGATCTTGGAGATGAAGCATATGCCTTTATCGATTTTCTGGCACGGGCAGGTCAGCATCTCTGGCAGGTACTGCCACTGACCCACACAGGTTTCGGAGACTCTCCGTACCAGAGTTTTTCTGCTTTTGCAGGTCAGCCTCTTCTCATTGATCCAAGACATTTGATCCGTCTTGGACTGATTGGTGGCTGGGAACTTACTGATTGCCCGATTGCAGACCCAAGTCACGTAGATTATGGGCAGGTTATTCCGTGGAAGGAGAAAGTTCTGACCCTTGCCTACAGCCGTTTTCCACAGAAACGCCATGAAATCCCAGGCATGGACCAGTCTTTCCAGGAATTTTGTGAAAGCAACCGCTACTGGCTGGATGATTATGCTTTGTTTATGGCATGTAAGAAATTACACCATGGCGCTGACTGGCTTCACTGGCCGGATGAATACCGGTGTCCGACTTTGGAATTCAAAGCCGGTCTTTTTAAATCCATGCACGAAGATATAGAATACTATCGTTTTATTCAGTTCTTATTCTTTGACGAGTGGAAACGAATCAAAAAATATGCAAATGACCACGATATCCGCATCATCGGTGATATCCCGATTTTTGTATCTATGGACAGCGCCGATGTGTGGGCGAACCAGCATCTGTTCCAACTGGACTCCAAAGGGTATCCGACTCGCGTAGCCGGAGTACCGCCGGATTATTTTTCAGCCACCGGACAGTTATGGGGTAATCCATTGTACAACTGGGAAACTCATGAGGCGGAACATTTTTCCTGGTGGATATCCCGTATCCGTGCACAGCTCCACAACCTGGATATTCTGCGTGTAGATCACTTCCGCGGATTTGAAGCTTTCTGGTCCATTCCTTACGGCGAACCGACCGCTGTGAATGGCGAATGGGTAAAAGCTCCGGGCCATGCATTATTTTCCGCAGTCCGTGATGCTTTTGAGGGAAACCTTCCAATTATTGCAGAAGATCTGGGCATTATCACCCCGGAAGTGGAAGCTTTGCGAGATGAATTTGGATTCCCGGGCATGAAGGTTCTGCAGTTTGCATTTGACTCTCTGGATGAAGGAAGCTACCTGCCACACCGCTACACATCTCCAGTCTGCGTATGTTACACCGGAACTCATGATAACGACACGACTCGCAGCTGGTATCAGACACTGCGCCCGGAATGCCGCGACAAAGTACGCCGCTACACACACTGCAGCAATGATACACATTTTCCATTGGATCTTATTGGAACCGCACTTGCAAGTGTTGCTGCATATGCAATCTTTCCTCTTCAGGATGTTCTGTGTGTCGGTGCAGAAGGACGCATGAACACACCAGGTATCGGCGCCGGGAACTGGAGCTGGCGTTATCAGCAGTCCGCGCTCAAAGACGAACTTGCCGATGAACTTCGTGGCATGACTATTTTATATGGAAGATATTAGTTGGAGGAACTTGACATATGTTACGATTTATACTCGTTGCAATATTTTTATTGTTATATTTTCTGCTCGGGATTCCTATACTCGGAATTCTCTGGCTTATTGGCAAAGTGAATAAACGCTCAGCCGATCTCGCAGCACTACGTATCGTTCAATGGGGATTTAAAGTAATCCTGAAAATTTCCGGTGTCGAAGTGACTGTCATCGGAGAAGACCGTGTTCCTGATGAACCGGTTCTCTACGTGGGCAACCACAGAAGTTATTTTGACATTTTGCTGACTTATTCCCGCTGCAGGGATCTGACCGGATTCGTTGCCAAAAAGGAAATGTTAAATTACCCGTTCCTTCGCACCTGGATGAAACGGGTATACTGCCTGTTTTTGGATCGCGACAATATAAGAGAAGGTCTTAAAACCATCCTGACTGCGATCGATCAGGTGAAAAATGGAATTTCTGTCTTTATTTTCCCAGAAGGGACACGCAACAAAGGAGAAGAATTAAGTCTTCTTCCATTCCATGCCGGTTCCTTTAAAATTGCAGAAAAGAGCGGATGTCCGATCGTACCTGTTGCACTGAATAACACCATTAATATTTTTGAGGGACATTTGCCATATATCAGAAAAACACACGTTGTTTTGGAGTACTGCTCCCCTATATATATGAATGAAATGGAAAAAGAAGACCGCAAGAAGATCGATGTTCACTGCCAGAAGATCATAAAGGACACGATTGAGAAAAATCATACCCTTGTATAAAGGTACCATTATGATATATAATACACAAGATATCATGAAATGTACGATACGAAGCAATCCGTGGTATCATCAATTATGAAAACAAAGCTTACGATTCAGTCATGAAAGGAGCTCACTATGAACAAACAAGATTTAACACTGCTGACTGATTTATATGAACTGACAATGATGCAGGGTTATTATAAAAAAGGTCAACATGAGACGGTTGTATTCGATGTGTTTTACCGTCACAATCCCTGCGGCAATGGTTATTCCGTCTGCGCGGGACTTGACCAGGTCATTGACTATATTAAGAACCTGAATTTCACCTACGAAGATGTGGACTACTTACGAAGTCTTCACATTTTTGATGATGATTTTCTTCAGTATTTAAGTGGTTTTCACTTTACAGGAGATATCTATGCAATTCCGGAAGGAAGCGTCGTATTCCCAAAAGAACCACTGCTTAAGGTCATTGCTCCGATCATGGAAGCTCAGCTTGTCGAGACAACTATCCTGAATCTGATCAATCACCAGTCTCTCATCGCTACTAAGACTTCCCGTGTTGTCTATGCCGCCGACGGAGACGGAATCATGGAGTTCGGACTGCGCCGTGCACAGGGACCGGATGCCGGACTTTACGGAGCACGTGCCGCTATGATCGGCGGATGTGTCGGTACGTCAAATGTACTGGCAGGTCAGCTTTTTGATGTCCCTGTTATGGGAACTCACGCACATAGCTGGATCATGACATTCCCGGACGAATACACTGCATTTAAATATTATGCAGAGCTATATCCGGACAACTGTACACTTCTGGTAGACACTTATGACACATTAAAATCTGGCGTCCCAAATGCCATCCGTGTCTTTCAGGAATTTAAAGACGCAGGAAAACCATTAAAAAAATACGGAATCCGTCTGGACAGCGGAGACCTTGCATATCTTTCCAAAAAAGCACGTAAAATGTTAGATGAAGCCGGATTCCCGGACGCTTCCATCTGCGCTTCCAATGATCTTGACGAATATCTGCTCCATGATCTGAAGGCACAGGGTGCAGCGATCAACTCCTGGGGTGTTGGTACTCATCTGATCACGTCCAAAGACTGCCCGTCATTTGGCGGTGTATACAAATTGTCTGCAATCAAGAATGAAAACGGAGAATTTATCCCGAAGATCAAGATTTCTGAAAACACAGAAAAGATCACCAATCCAGGAAATAAGACAATCTACCGTGTCTATGAAAAAGAGACCGGCAAGATCAAAGCTGATCTGATCTGCTTCGCTGATGAAACATTTGACGAAAGTCAGGATCTTCTTCTCTTTGACCCGCTGGAGACATGGAAGAAAACAAAGCTTGCAGGCGGCACTTATACCATGCGTGAAATGCTTGTTCCAATCTTCAAAAACGGAGAATGTATTTACTCTTCCCCTTCTGTCACGGAGATTGCAGAATATTGTAAACAGGAAAAAGACTCCCTGTGGGACGAGACAAAACGTCTCTTTTATCCACACCGGGTTTATGTAGATTTATCCCAGAGATTATATGATGTAAAGAAAGCCTTACTCGATCAGGCACACAAACCAGAATAAAAGGAGAGCATTCATTATGAAAATTATAGTATTAGCAGGCGGCTTAAGTCCGGAGCGTGACGTCTCACTGACTTCCGGTGCCGGCATCTGCAAAACACTGTTGGAAAACGGACACCAGGCTTATCTTCTTGACCTGTACTTCGGTCTTGAAAATGCGCCTGCGAATCTGGAAGATGTATTTACCCTTCCGGGCGCAGGTCTTGAGATTGCAAAAAATATCAGCACAAAAGAACCTGACCTTGAAGCCCTTAAGAAATCTCGCCCGGATCAGTCCGACTGCATGTTTGGACCAAATGTCATTGAACTGTGCCGTATGGCAGACATTACATTTGTCGCTCTGCACGGCTCTGTCGGAGAAAATGGTAAGCTTCAGGCTGCTTTTGATCTTCTTGGAATCAAATATACAGGCTGCAACTCTTTTGGCTGTGCCCTGTCTATGAACAAACTAGTAACAAAACAGATTTATAAAATGAGTGGTGTACCGACTCCTCGTGGAACACATCTGACAAAAGAGACAAAGGATCTTCCTTTATCCGAACTTGGATATTATCTCCCACTGGTCGTAAAACCATGTGAAAATGGTTCCAGTATCGGAGTTTACATCTGTCATACAGAAGAAGAATATAACAATGCAGTTCGTGAATCATTTGAAAAGAACCCAGATGAAGAACTGGTCATTGAGCCTTACATCAAAGGCCGTGAGTTTGCCAGTGCTGTCATTGCCGGAAAAGCACTCCCATTAGTTGAGATCATTCCGAAAGATGGTGTCTTCAACTATGAGAATAAATATCAGGCTGGCGGAGCACAGGAAATCTGTCCACCGGTATCTATTGATGAAGAAACTCAGCAGCGCATGATGCGTGCCGGAGAAGAAGCATTTGCCGCACTCCGTATGGATGTGTATGCACGTGCTGACTTTATCATTGATGACGAAGACGGCGAATTCTACAGTCTGGAAATGAATGCACTTCCAGGAATGACTGCCGCAAGTCTGCTTCCGAAGGCTGCAAAAGCCGCAGGCATCGAGTACAACGAATTATGCGAACGCATCATTGAAGAATCTATGAATGCGCGTTACAGATAAGAGGAAATCCATCATGAAAAACCTTACTTTAAGAAATATTACTAAGGCCTGCCACGGAGAGTACCGGGGACCTGAAAATCTTTTGGACAAAGAAGTGGCCGGTGTTACAATTGACAGCCGAAAAGTTGAAAAAGACTATCTGTTCATTGCCATTGACGGTGAACGCGTCAACGCTCACAAATTCATTCCGGATACCATAAAAAAAGGCGCAATGTGCGTGATTTCCCATGAAGATCTTGGCGAGACAGATTTTCCATATATCCTGGTAGAGTCTACTGGCCAGGCACTTCTTGATACTGCAAAGCTTTATCGTGATTCTTTCGATATTAAGGTTGTCGGAATCACAGGAAGTGTCGGAAAGACAAGCACAAAGGAAATGATTGCTTCTGTACTGTCTCAGAAATACTGTGTACATAAAACACTTGGAAACTTCAACAATGAATGGGGGCTTCCAATTACAATTTTTGAAATGAATGAAAAGCATCAGGTCGCTGTTCTGGAAATGGGTGTCAACCACTTTGGTGAAATGCGTCGTCTTTCCAGCGTAGCAAGCCCGGATATCTGTGTGATCACGAATATCGGTATCGCACATTTGGAATTTTTCAAGACAAGAGAAGGGATTCTTCAGGAAAAATCTCAGATGATCCAGGATATGAAGACCGGTGGTTCTATTCTTCTGAACGGAGACGATGATCTGCTCCGTGATATGGGACCGGTCAAAGGCGTAGATCCTGAATTTTTCGGTCTTGGAAAGAACTGCCAGTTCTATGCAACTGACGTAGAATCACTTGGACTTCGCGGTTCTTCCTGTACGATTCATCTTCCGTCCGGCGAAAGCTTTGACTGCATCGTTCCACTTCCTGGTGCTCACATGGTACAAAACGCTCTTGCCGGAACTGCTGTCGGCTATCAACTTGGACTTACACCAGCAGAAATCAAAGCCGGAATTGAAGGACTGCCTTCAATCCCTGGAAGAAATAATATCATTCAAACAGATAAAATCATCATCTTAGATGACTGCTATAATGCAAATCCAATTTCCATGCAGGCTTCCTTAGATGTTCTGAATATGGCAATCGGACGAAAAGTCGCTGTTCTTGGCGACATGGGCGAACTGGGCGAGACCGGAAAAGAACTCCACTACGAAACCGGTGCACATGCAGGTGATATAGGCATCGACCTTGTATGCGGAATTGGCGAGCTTTCCAAAGAGCTTGTAGCCGGAGCTTCTGAACATGGCTGCGAGGCAAAATGGTTCCCTGCAAAAGCAGACTTTCTTGCAGAGATGAAACATCTGATTCAACCAGGTGACAATATCCTTGTGAAAGCTTCACATGGTATGCAGTTCCCTGAAATCGTAGATGAATTACAAAAATTTTAGGAGTATAAAACTATGAACTACCAGCTTCTGGCACTGGATCTGGATGGGACACTGACCAATTCCAGAAAAGAGATCACACCATCGACCAGAGATGCTCTGATCGACATTCAGAAAAACGGAAAAAAAGTTGTATTAGCCAGTGGACGTCCTTCTCAGGGCGTCCTTCCTCTGGCAGAGGAACTTCACCTTGGAGACTATGGAAGTTATATTCTCTCCTACAACGGTGGTCGTATCACAGACTGCCGATCCGGTGAGATCATTTACAGCAAATATCTTCCAAATGATGTTGCGGCTCCGCTTCTTGAAATCGTGAAAAAATATCCGGGGATTGACATTCTTGCCTACACCGATACCGAGCTGATTTCAGGTGGAGATACGAATGAATACAGCGAAAAAGAATCTTTCATCAATCATATGCCGATTACAAAAGTGGACGATTTCGTCTCTTACGTCACTAAAAATAATAACAATAAATTTCTGATTACCGGAGAACCGGAACTGATTCAGGAAGTAAAAGCTGAAGCTGAAAAACAATTTCACTCTTATCTATCTATTTACTGCTCAGATCCGTTCTTTCTCGAAATTATGCCCCAGGGTATTGACAAAGCTCACTCCCTTACAAAGCTGCTCACCAGCATCGGACTTTCTACCGATGCCATGATCTGTTGCGGGGATGGATACAATGATCTGGCTATGATTGAGACTGCCGGACTTGGAGTTGCCATGGCAAATGCTCAGCCACTGGTGAAAGAATCTGCAGATTACATCACAAAATCCAACGATGATGACGGTGTGTTACATGTAATCAATGAATTTATGAGATAGGAAAAGAGGTCACAAATGAGAGGTACTAATAAGTCTTGGTTTGCCAAGGGTATGCGGGACGCAATTCCCATTGCCCTTGGCTATCTTGCGGTTTCATTTACCCTTGGTATTGCTGCGAAAAATGCCGGGTTCACACCCTTTCAGGCATTTCTCGTAAGTTTTACTAATAATGCATCGGCCGGTGAATTTGCCGGATTTACACTGATTGCCGCAGGTGGCGGCTATCTGGAGGTCGCGATTCTGATATTGATCACAAATGCCCGTTATCTTCTGATGTCCTGTGCATTAAGTCAGAAACTTCCACCAGACACACCGATGATCCAGCGTCTGCTTCTAAGTTATGATGTCACGGATGAGTTATTTGGAATCTCCGTGGCCGTACCGGGTAAATTGAATCCATACTATTCTTTTGGTGCATATACTGTAGCACTTCCCGGCTGGGCTTTCGGAACACTTTTTGGAACTTTGATGGGATCCATTCTACCGGCTAATATCGTCAGTGCATTAAGTGTCGGTCTTTACGGCATGTTCCTGGCAATCATTATCCCGCCTGCAAGAAAAAATAAGATTCTTGCGGGAGTTGTCTTGATTTCCATGGGAGCAAGCTTTGCATTTACAAAACTTCCAGTCGTCCACACACTTTCTACCGGAACAAGAACGATTCTGCTTACGATTCTCATTGCCGGAGGTGCTGCAATCCTGTTCCCAATCAATGATGAGGACGATGCAAAAAGCACTGAATCTAGTGTGTTAAATAACAATGAAAGGCAGGCAAGTCATGAGTCATAATATTTATATCTATATCCTGGTCATGGCCGGAGTATCTTATCTGATCCGTATGCTGCCTCTGACCTTGATTCGAAAAGAAATTAAAAATAAAACGATCCGGTCATTTCTATACTATGTACCATACGTCACACTGGCAGTGATGACCTTCCCGGCAATCCTGTCCGCGACCGGAAGTGTCTGGTCTGCATGGGCAGCTCTGATCGTTGCCGCAGCACTTGCATGGTTTGGGAAAAGCCTGCTGCAAGTGTCCGTATGCGCATGCGTGGTAGTGTTCCTGTTAGAATTGTTTTTGTAAAATGGAAAAATTGGCAAAACAAAAAGCTCTTTTACAACTATAATAGAAAAAGTCCTGTCCTATGACACGGGTAAAATTCTATCGTCATAGGACAGGACTTTTTCTGTTTTATTTTGCGATAAGTCTTTTATATTTTTCTCATATTTTTATTTTACATCTTGCACATACGTGTTTTGTTCGGAACGTTTTTCTGTATGTCTGTTGTCTATCTCTGGCTGGAATGCTTTGATGTCCTGTGCTACTTCTTTACTAAGTATAAGCATGCAGATCAGATTCGGGATTGCCATGAGCGCATTTGCTATATCCGAAAAACTCCATACAAGATTAAGTGTCTGTGTGCAGCCAAGATATACAACCAGAGAAAAGAGCACTCTGTAAAACATGTTATATTTGTGTGTTCCAAGTAAATATTCAAATGCTTTTTCTCCATGATATTCCCATCCGAGGATTGTGGAAAATGCAAATAATGTAATCCCGATTGTTACAAGCCATCCGCCAGAAGTTCCAAGAACTGTCTTAAATGCAGCAATTGTTATATCTGAACCTGTCAGATATTCTCCCGTTGAATCTGTCATTCCAAGTACGCCTGAGGAAGCGATTGCAAGTCCGGTAATGGTACATACAACAATCGTATCCCAAAAAGTTCCTGTCATATTAATATATCCCTGTCGTACCGGATTATCTGTTGTTGCTGCCGCTGCTGTAATAGCTGCTGAACCCATTCCAGCTTCATTTGAAAATACACCTCTGGCAACTCCATATCTCATGGCATTCATCATAGAAGCTACAATTGAGCCGCAAAGTCCGCCGCCAACAGCTTCAACAGAAAAAGCCATTTTAAATATCATAACAATACCCGATGGCAGATTCGCAATATTTCCTACAATCACGATTAATCCGCAAATGACATAAAAGATCGCCATGACCGGAACAACAACAGAAGATACTTTTGAGATTGACTTAATACCACCAACAATGATCAGTAAAGCCAGCACTGTGATCACAATTCCAGTGATCCATGTCGGGATATGAAATGTTGCATGCAGTGCACCTGAAATGGAGTTTCCCTGTGTCATATTTCCAATACCAAATGAAGCAATCACTGCAAAGAGTGCAAATAACCATGCAAGTGTAGCACCTAATGTCTTATTCTTTATACCTTTTTTCATCGTATACATTGGACCGCCGCTCATCTCTCCCTTTTCATTCACTTCACGGTACTTGATTGCCAGCATACATTCACTGAACTTGGAAGTTAAACCAAACGCCGCGGAAATCCACATCCACACAAGTGCACCTGGTCCTCCTGAAACCATGGCAGTCGCAACTCCGACGATATTTCCGGTTCCAATCGTTGCTGCAAGAGCTGTCGTAAGTGCTGAAAACGGTGAGACATCTCCTTCTCCTCTGCTCTTTGTGCGTGCCTCTTTACTGAGAGTACTTTTCAGTGCATATCCAAGATTTCTCCATGTCAGAAATCTAGTCCGGATTGTAAGAAATATTCCTGTTCCGACAAGCAGGATTAACATCACCGGTCCCCAGACAAAATCATCAATTTTTGTAATTATTGTGTTTAACTGCTCCATATCAATCGCCCTCCTCTTCTCTCACACAACAAGCTATTTCCTCCATATTTTTTCTAAGTTAAATTTAAAAAGTCTCGGTAACACAAAAGAGCAATGTTGCACCATTATGTGCTCCATTGCTCTTTTTCTTATACGTGTGAATTTATGGACAGTATACTCTTTCTACAAATATATTGTCAAGTACAAACTGCCTCATTTCATTATCTTGTTTCATTATCTTTGATACAGCGTATATTGCATCATCTTGTGATTCTTCGCTCTTCCGATCATCGTCAGGCCATATTCCTGTGCCAGTTTTACAGCTTCTGCCGTCGGAGTCTTTTTGCTTGCCACAAGCGGAATTCCTGCCCGGATTACCTTCGTGATCATATCGATTGGGAGACGTCCGGTCGTAAAGACTGCACATTCATGAAAATCATAATCATGCATAAGTGCATAGCCAATCGCTTTGTCCAGTGCATTGTGACGTCCGATATCCTCACAGGAATACACAATCTTTCCCTTATATGCAAGAAAGCAACTGTGTGTTGACCATGTCGCCTCATGCAATGGCATATCCTGATGAAAGGCTTCGTCGAATGCATACATAAGTTCCAGACTCACCTTTACCGGCTCCAGATGCTGCAATTCTTTTTCCACTGCAAATCCACTATATATGGTCTTATTATCCGTACAACAAGTCGGCGTATCCATAACCTCTGCGCTCAGATTATCATTAACCAATCCACAATGTTCTGAACCAAGCTGTACTCTCGCCCTGGTCCCATGCTCACAGATATAAAGGTATTCCACTTCCTCTGATGAATGAATCATGCCTTCGCTGACCATTCGTCCCAGTACCAGCCCCGGCAAATCCTTCGGTGTACACACTAATTTCATCGTCAGCACATCGTTAATATACACGTCCATACGATGCTCTGATAAAAGCATCTCTGACTTTTCCACAGCACTTCCTTCCGGATCAATATATAATCCTGTAACCGGGTAAATCGCTTCCGCTTCCTGATATTGATTATTAATCTTCATACTACTTCGTCCTTTTCACACAACATATATTTGACACACACAAAAAACAATGCTAATATACTTATATAAAAGGTACTGCCAATGGCGATTTACCTGATCATTTGTTAATAAAAAATAACCGCGTTAGTTTGTCAGGCTAAGGGGCGGTTATTTTTTTATGGTCTTATTGTTACATCCAATTGCATATCCAAGACCAAATGAAGTTAAGCAGAGACTAAGTACTGCAATCAAATCAGCCATTGTTAGCATAAGTATGTTCTCCTTTCCATATTAGTTCATCGTCCGAATCATCTATGTAATCAGAGCTATAGACTCCCTGTAAAAAATAAACCGCCAGACACACCAGTGCTGACAGCACCTTACATTTATTGTATCAATTCTATGCTTTTCATGCAATACTTTTATATATTTTTAAGATATATTATTGTCTAAAAATAAACGATTTTTTTATATCTTTTCCAACACCGCCATCGGTGTCTCTAGCTGATTAAACTTCTCTTTTCGGATATCCAGTTCCGGCACCTCTTTGATATACCACCGTGCCTGAAGCGCAGTCATTCCCATAATATCTGCAGCCTCCAGTTCATGGCTCCCGCCGTCTCCGATGTACAAACATTCTCCGGCTCTCACGCCAAGCCCTTCCATACACTTTAGAAATATTCCCGGATCCGGCTTTTTCATTCCCAGTTCATAAGACAGACATGTCTCATCAAAATATGGAAATAACTGGCTTTCCCGGATCAATACCGCTTCCTCAGAATAACAGTTACTAATCAGTCCGATTTTAATCTTTTTTTCTTTTAATGCCTGAAGCATCGGAATAATTTCCGGGTGAAGATGACAAAAACAGTCTGCTTTTGCTGCCTTTCTTCCGGAAATAATAGTCTGGAATGTCTCCTCGCTGTATTTTCCAGTCTGTCTCAATATCTGCTCAATTGTCTCTTCCAATGTCTGCTTTCCAATGGTCCGGTCATTCTCACTCGGAATCCAAAGTGCATCAAATAACATCGAATCTATGCCGGCATCTGCTGCCATCTGCGCCCGGAAATATACCGGTCCGCCATACTGTGTGATCAAGGTCTCATACATATCAAAAATAACTGCTTTTATCATAAATATCTCCTTTTCAGTTAAATTGCTCCCACTTACCACACCTTGCGGAGTAAGCGAAAATAAAATCTCCAGGTATGATTTTTACTAATTGTAGAATTTTAAATAATTTTATGAGCATAGCTACATGCAAATCCATCTGTTCGAGCATCGCGAGTTTTTGGATTTGCATGTTAATAGGCAGTGCAATAAAATATTTAAAATCTACATAGTCAAGATCATACCTGGAGGTTCTTTTTTATCACTTACCCCGCAAGATGCAACATCTCAATAAGGAAAATCCAGCTCAGTCCATAGTAAGTCACAACTGCTACCAGGTCATTGATGGTCGTGATCAATGGTCCGGATGCTACTGCCGGATCAACATTAATTTTCTTAAAGAACAGCGGAATACATGTTCCGACTGCCCCGGAGATGACCATTGCAACTACAAGTGCTATTCCGATGCAGCCTGAAACTGCATAAGCGAACATAAAAGTCTTTCCTTTAAAGAGTGCAATATAAAGTCCGATTACAATAAATGACAATGTTCCCAGAATCAGACCGTTCGAAAATCCGATTGTCATTTCCTTCCATACTAATTCTGCCTTCTGTTTTCCGGTCAGGGACTCGTCCATCAGAACACGAATTGTTACGGCCAGTGACTGTGTTCCCACATTTCCTGCCATATCCAGGATCAGTGACTGGAAACACATAATAATCGTAAGCTGACTTACAACTGTCTCAAATACACCAACTACTGATGAAACGACCATGCCAAGTCCTAACAATACCAGCAGCCACGGAAGTCTCTTTTTCAGACTCTCACGCAGAGGCTCTTTCAAATCTTCCTCCGCTGTCAGACCGGCAAACATTGCGTAGTCCTCTCCCATCTCGTCATCGACCAATTCTACGATGCTCTGAGATGTGATAACTCCAAGCAATTTGTTATCATTATCCAGTACTGGAATGGAATTCTCGGAATAATCTTTCAGCTTTTCAATACAATCATCTATCAGTTCATTTCCATATACATATGGGTATGATGTCACAATCAGATCTTCCAGACATGCATCCTGTCTTGCAATAATCAAATCTTTCAAATCTAATGCTCCGTAAAATGTAGAATCTTCTGTCACCATAAATATAGTAGAAATGTTATCGTTCTTTGCTGCCTGACCGATTAAGCTGCTCATTGCCTGCTTTACAGTCAGATTCTCACGGATCATGATGCAGTTAGTTGTCATCTTACTTCCGATTTCTTCCTCGTCAAATGAAGCAATGATTGCCATATCTTTTCTCGCCTCATCATCCATCAGCTCGATCAAAAGTACTTTTTTCTCCTTCGGTGTCATACGGAGAACATCTACAACGGCATCTGTCTCCATTCCTGAAAGAATACCCGCTGCCTTACGCACATCCATCTCATCCAGATACTCTGCTGCCTGCTTCTCATCAATATACTCAAAAATATCTGAAAGCATATCCAGATTCAGAATTCTGCAGACTTTCCGTCTCTCTGCTGCTGTCAGCTCGGAAAATACATCTGCCAAATCATTTTCATGATAATCCTCCAGTTTGTTACGCATAACTCCCGGTGAAGTATTACCTCTGATGATAGCCAAGATTTCTGACTGATAATCCTGTGTTTTGTTTTCCATCTTGGGAAACCTCCTTATCCTGTTTTCTCATTTCCGCAAGAAGCACAAAAATTAAAACATCAAGAGACACTTTAGCTGTTGACATTAAAATCTTTATCCTTCTTGCATCTGTTTTTCACAGATCAGATAGCTGCATTTTTATGCATATGTTCGCTCATTGGAAAATAGGATAAGAAATGAATTGATAAATTCTATTTAGAAAAAACAGAACAGACTGTTACTCATATCTGATCCTATGTTCTTAGTTCGCCCATGACTATCGCAACTGTCCATTCTGTTCACCTGCCTTTTTTCTTAGAAATTTTGCTAATCATCCATTCCAGGCTCCATTTTGATTTCTGCCTGAAAATGAATCATTGTAGGAGTTCCTGATCACTCCCTCACACATTATAGTATTATCCCCCTGACATTTCAACCACCTTTTATTATTTTACAAGAATTTATCACTGCACAACGAAGTTATTTTATCATACTGCTCTTCTGTAATTTTTTCTTAATTTTTGTCTGCAGTTTACTCTGCAATTTTTTCTTAATTATCCTCTTAGTTTTTCTCTTGACATTCTATTATATTGTCCATATAATGTTAAAAGTTAGGAAGCTAACAATTACGAATTGAGGTGTATTATGCAAGATACAAACAACCAAAATAATCCTCTGGAACTGGGACGTCTGATCCACATTCTTTCTCATAAGATGAAATGTCAAAATGACTGCTATACTATTTTAGAAAATAGTGATCTGACACCTGTCCAGCAACAGCTTTTAAAATTTATCTTGTTGGAATCTGCTCACAAACCAATATTCCAGCGGGATATTGAAGAAGCATTCCAGATCCGGCGGTCTACTGTCACCGGTATTATTAAACTGATTGAGCAAAAGGGCTATATTACACGAACCAGTGTTAAAAGCGATGCAAGACTGAAGCAACTGGTTCCGACAGAAAAAGCTGAGGCTTTGCGTCCACATATTATAGAACATATCAAAAAGTGTGAGGCCGCTCTGTCCGCCGGTATTCCTGATGACAAGCTCCATGTTTGCCAGGAAGTTCTCTGTCAAATGCTTGATAATCTTGCAGCTTCAAAATGTAATTGTACTGACAATAAAAAGGAGGCATAATATGAATAAAACACTGTTAAGATCAGTACGGGAATATAAAAAGCAGTCTATTCTTGCTCCGCTTCTCGTTATTCTCGAAGTGCTGATGGAAGTTCTGATTCCACTCGAGATGGCAAAAATCATCGATGTAGGAATCGCAAATGGAGATATGTCCTACATTTTACAGCGCGGTCTAATTCTAGTAGTCATGGCTATGCTTGCCCTGTTCTTTGGTGTTCAGGCTGGTAACATGGCAGCAATCGCAGGTGCCGGATACGCCAGAAACCTGCGCCACGACATCTTTTATAAGGTACAGGATTTCTCTTTCAAAAACATTGACCATTTTTCTACTTCAGGACTGGTTACACGTATGACAACAGATATCACAAATATCCAGATGGCATACATGATGAGTATTCGTCTTCTTGCAAGAGCTCCATTTATGATTATCTTATCATGGATCATGACACTGCTCCTCAATAAGACAATTTCACTCTTATTCCTGATTGTAATCCCGCTTCTTGGAGGAACACTGATCTACATTGCCAAAAAAGCTCACCCACATTTTATCAAAGTATTCGATGAATACGATGTACTGAACAACTCAGTCCAAGAAAATGTGAATGCTTCCCGTGTAGTGAAAGCATTCGTCCGCGAGGATTATGAAATTGACAAGTTCCACGACATTTCCAAATATGTATACAACCTTTTCACAAAGGCTGAGAAAATTGTTGCCTGGAACTCACCGGTCATGCAGTTTACCATGTACTCAGTCGTTCTGATCATGGTTCTGATTGGAGGCAAGAGCATCATTGCCGGCACTATGGAGACAGGCGAACTTACAAGTGTCATCGTTTACGCACTACAGATTATCGGATCTCTGATGATGGTTACATTTGTATTCGTTATGATCATGATCGCAGAAGCATCTTCTGACCGTATCACTGAAGTCATGAATGAAATTCCGGAAATGCAAGATCAGCCTGATGCAGTGACAGAAGTTCCAAACGGAGACATTGTATTCGATCATGTAGACTTCAGCTACGCAGGTGAAGGCGGAAATTTATCTCTGAAAAACGTTAATCTTCATATTGAATCCGGACAGACTATCGGTATCATCGGCGGAACCGGAAGTGCAAAATCTTCCCTTGTTCAGCTCATTCCAAGACTTTACGATGTCACAAAAGGATGTGTCAAAGTCGGCGACATTGATGTTCGTGATTACAGCCTGGAATCCCTGCGCGACCAGGTATCCATGGTTCTTCAGAAAAATGTACTGTTCTCTGGAACCATTTATGAAAACATCCGCTGGGGTGATGCAACTGCAAGCGATGAAGAAGTCAAACGTGTATGTAAGCTTGCGCAGGCTGACGGATTCGTTCAGGAGTTCCCGAACGGTTACAATACAAAAATCGTCCAGGGAGGTAACAATGTATCCGGTGGTCAGAAGCAGCGTCTGTGTATTGCCAGAGCACTACTGAAAAAGCCAAAGATCCTGATTCTGGACGATTCGACCAGCGCAGTAGACACAAAGACGGATGCTCTGATCCGGAAAGCATTCCGCGAGGAAATCCCGAACACGACCAAAATTATTATCGCACAGCGCGTTTCTTCTATCGAAGATGCTGACCAAATCATTGTTCTGGATGGCGGTCAGATCATGGGAATTGGAACATCTGAAGAATTATTAAAGACAAATGAAATTTATAGAGAAGTATATGAATCACAAGTAAAAGGAGGTGACGACCATGAATAAGACAACAAAAAAACCAGGTAAAAGGCTAAGTGCTGAAAATATTGCTACTGGAAAACGTCTCCTCAAATATATTATGGACCTGTACAAGTACCGTTTTATCATGGTATTCATCTGCATCCTTCTGAGTGCGGTTGCTTCTATCTCGGTATCTCTGTCCCTGAAATATCTGCTGGATGATTTCATCATTCCGCTGATCGGACAAAAAAGTCCAAACTACACCGAGCTTTACCAGGCACTGATGGTTCTTGGAACTATTTTCCTGATCGGAGTAATTGCAGCATTTACCTATACAAGAATGATGGTATACATTGGACAGGGCGTGTTAAAAAAAGTGCGCGACGATATGTTTGAGCACATGCAGACACTGCCAATCCGCTACTTTGACCAGAACACGAACGGATCTATCATGAGCCTTTACACGAACGATACTGATACATTAAGACAGATGATCAGCCAAGCTATCCCACAGGCACTGATGTCATTTTTCACTATCGTCGTAACATTTATCTCCATGCTCGTGCTAAGCCCGCTTCTTACCGTTCTTGCAGTACTCATCATCGGGGTTCTGATCTCTGCAACAAAGGCTATCGGCGCAAACAGTGGAAAATATTTCATCCGTCAGCAGATGGCGCTGGCAGATGTGACTGGATTTATTGAAGAGCGTATGAACGGGCAGCGTGTCATCAAAGTCTTCAATCACGAAGAAATTTCAGAAAAAGAGTTCGACGAACTAAATGACGCATTGTTCGAGTGCGCTGCAAATGCAAACAAATATGCAAATATGATGGGACCGGTCATCGGAAACATCGGAAACCTCCAGTTCGTACTGACTGCAGTTCTCGGCGGACTGCTTTCAGTTACTGGTGTGGGCGGTATTACCATCGGTGTCATCGCTTCTTACCTGCAGTTTACAAAGAGCTTTACCCAGCCATTCATGCAGGTTGCACAGCAGTTCAATTCCATCGTCATGGCACTTGCTGGAGCAGAACGTATCTTTAAGCTCATTGACGAAGAACCTGAACAGGATACCGGTTCTGTCACACTGGTCAATGCAAAAAAAGATGAGAATGGAACGATTACTGAATGCACAGAACGTACCGGTATGTGGGCATGGAAAAAGCCTGCTGACGAAAATGGTGCTGTGACTTATACTGAACTGACCGGAGATGTAAGATTCAAAGATGTGACATTTGGATACGATGAAGACAAAATTATTCTTCATGATATCAGCCTCTTTGCCAAACCTGGCCAGAAGCTGGCATTCGTAGGATCTACGGGCGCCGGCAAGACAACGATCACCAACCTGATCAATCGTTTCTACGACATTCAAAGCGGTGAGATCCTTTATGACGGCATCGACATTACAAAAATCAGAAAAGATGACTTGCGCCGTTCCCTCGGAATCGTTCTTCAGGATACACATTTGTTCACCGGAACGATCAAAGACAATATCCGTTACGGTAAACTGAATGCCACTGACGAAGAAATCTACAATGCTGCAAAACTTGCTCACGCGGACCAGTTCATCCAGATGCTGCCAAATGGTTACGATACATTACTAAGCGGTGACGGCGAGGAATTGTCCCAGGGACAAAGACAGCTTCTGTCTATTGCAAGAGCCGCTGTTGCCGATCCACCGGTACTGATTCTGGACGAGGCAACATCAAGTATTGATACCCGTACTGAGAGTATCGTACAGAAAGGTATGGACAATCTGATGAAGGGGCGTACCGTATTTGTTATCGCACACAGACTGTCCACAATTCGAAACAGTAACGCAATTATCGTCCTGGATCACGGTCGGATCATCGAACGTGGTGATCACGATGACCTGATTCAGCAAAAAGGAACCTATTATCAGCTTTATACCGGAAAATTGGAACTTTCCTAGGAAAAAATTGGTAATTTTGCACCGGAGGAATTTGTTAAAAATTTATTGATTTTGGAAATTAATAATGTATAATTAAATATGAATGGGGGAAATGTTCTAGCTATCGACCATTTCCCTTATTACATTTAAGAAAAGAGGTTTGGTTTAAGATGGCAGAAATCAATTTAAGCAAGTATGGTATTACTGGAACTACAGAAATCGTGTATAACCCTTCCTACGAGTTATTATTTGAGGAGGAGACAAAACCTGAACTTGAAGGTTACGAAAAAGGACAGGTCAGTGAACTCGGTGCAGTAAATGTAATGACAGGCATCTATACAGGACGTTCTCCTAAAGACAAATTTATTGTTATGGACGAGAATTCAAAAGACACAGTATGGTGGACATCTGATGAGTACAAGAATGACAATCATCCAGCTTCTGAAGAGACATGGAACGCTGTAAAGGATCTTGCGATCAAAGAACTCTCCAACAAAAAGCTTTATGTTGTAGATGCATTCTGCGGTGCTAACAAAGATACCCGTATGGCAATTCGTTTTATCGTAGAAGTAGCTTGGCAGGCTCATTTCGTTACAAATATGTTCATTCAGCCAACTGAGGAGGAACTTAAAGATTTCGAGCCAGATTTCGTTGTATATAATGCTTCTAAAGCTAAAGTTGAAAACTACAAAGAGTTAGGCTTAAATTCAGAGACAGCTGTATTATTCAACATCACAAGCAAAGAGCAGGTTATCGTAAACACATGGTATGGCGGAGAGATGAAAAAAGGACTGTTCTCTATGATGAATTACTTCCTTCCACTGAAGGGCATCGCTGCTATGCACTGCTCAGCTAACACAGATAAGAATGGTGAGAACACAGCAATCTTCTTCGGACTTTCCGGAACAGGTAAGACAACACTTTCCACAGACCCGAAACGTCTTCTGATTGGTGACGATGAGCACGGTTGGGATGACAACGGAGTATTCAACTTCGAGGGTGGATGCTACGCTAAGGTTATCAACCTTGATAAAGAGTCTGAGCCAGATATCTACAATGCAATTAAGCGCAATGCTCTTCTTGAGAACGTAACACTTGACGCTGAAGGAAAGATTGATTTTGCTGATAAGAGCGTAACAGAAAACACTCGTGTTTCTTATCCGATTCAGCATATCGAGAACATTGTACGCCCGATTTCTTCTGCACCTGCAGCTAAGAACGTCATCTTCCTGTCAGCAGACGCATTCGGAGTACTTCCTCCAGTATCTGTACTTACACCAGAGCAGACACAGTACTACTTCCTGTCAGGATTTACAGCAAAACTTGCAGGAACAGAGCGTGGAATTACAGAGCCTACACCTACATTCTCAGCTTGCTTCGGACAGGCATTCTTAGAGCTGCATCCTACAAAATATGCAGAAGAGCTTGTTAAGAAGATGGAGAAGAGTGGAGCAAAGGCTTACCTTGTAAATACAGGATGGAATGGAACAGGAAAACGTATCTCCATCAAAGATACTCGTGGTATCATCGATGCAATCCTGAACGGAGATATCAAGAACGTTCCAACAAAGAAGATTCCTTACTTCAACTTTGAGGTTCCTACAGAGCTTACAGGTGTTGACACAGGAATCCTTGATCCTCGTGATACTTACGCTGACGCTTCCGAGTGGGAAGAGAAAGCAAAAGATCTTGCCGGAAGATTCATCAAGAACTTCGCAAAATACGAAGGAAACGAAGCTGGAAAAGCACTCGTATCCGCTGGACCACAGTTATAAAAATTATAGAAATATTAAAAAACTCCCAGGTTGTATGCCAACCTGAGAGTTTTTTATGTTTACATGTGATTATTTACACATCTTGAATATATTGACAACATCTTCCTTTGTAAGTGGTTTAAAAGCATCTTTCAATCCACCGATTCGTACAGCTTTCTCTGCCATAACTTCAAAATTCGTTTCATCAATTCCAATCTCTGAAAATGTACTTTTCAGTCCCAGTGTCTGATATAAAAATTCTGCCGTCAATTCAATACTTTTCTTTGCCACCTGCATCGGCTCCATGGATGGGTCTAAACCAAATACATTACAGCCAAACTGATAATATCTGGATACCGTAGTATCATCCAGACAATATTCCATCCAGCGCGGAGTCAAAATAGCCAGTCCCAGCCCATGCGTAATGTCATAGATTGCCGATAATTCATGCTCCATCGGATGGCAGCTCCATGCCTGGCATTTTCCACCGTCTATAAATCCATTGATTGCCCAGGATGATGTCCACATCAGATTTGCTCTTGCTTCATAGTCTTCTGGATTCTTCATCGCAACTGGTGCATATTTTATAATTGTCTTAATCAGGCCTTCCATAACTGTATCCAGCATATAAAGATCTTTTTCCATGTTAAAATAAACTTCAAATATATGACTTAACATATCTGCAGATCCACAGGCTGTCTGATATGAACTCACGCTATAAGTGAGCGTTGGATCCAGGAAAGATACCTTCGGCTGCATAACATCAAATCCCATTCCAATCTTATCTTTTGTCTTTGGATTGCTGATCACACCTCCGTTATCCATCTCTGAGCCAGTCGCTGCCAATGTTAGAATATCGACAATTGGAAGACATTTTTTTACATCTACTTTACCTTCCAAAATATCCCATGCATCTCCATCATGAAATGTTGCAGCTCCAATAAATTTTGTACAATCAATTACGGAACCGCCTCCTACTGCAAGCAGAACATCTATCTTTTCTTTCTTACAGATTTCTGCTCCTGCATTTACAGAAGAAACTCTTGGATTTGGTTCAATTCCGGATAACTCAAATAACTCTAATCCAGCTTTTTTGATTTCTGCTACAACTTTGTCATATAATCCGGATTTCTTAATAGAACCGCCTCCATAAGTCATCAATACCCTTGTTCCGAATTTTTTCAATTCTTCCCCAAGATGTCCCAGTTGATTTTCTCCAAAATACACTTTCGTAGAAATATTGTACACAAACTGATTCATTTTATAATTCCTCCTTTGGTATTAATTTTGCATATTGTTTTTTCAAATTTTTTTGCTACGCACGATCTGTGCACGCATTCCCATGTTCGTGAATTCCTGGCAAAGTTTCACGGCCTCTTCCTCGGTAATTCCATCTTTTGCTGAAAATGGAGTCTGGGACAACTGTTTTTTCCTGCTGAATCCATATTTCCGTGCTAACTGCACAAAATCACTTCTCTGACCAAAATAATCAACTACACGCCCAAGTACAATAACCTGTCTAGACGGAAATTTCGGAATGGTACATTCTTCCGGCATCGGCAGTATCTTATATTCTGCCTGATAATAGTCTAATGCAGTCTCAAAATATCCCGTACATTCCTCATCCAGATTCTCATACAATACAACCGGGACATTTGATACAATCTGGTCTGCATCTTCTTTCGGAATCTCTGTCATAATCTGAAGATATTTTGAGATTTCAATATTGTGATTGTTGCAATTTAAAAGCTGTATCTGATATGTCTTCATAGATTTCCTCTCGTATATTACTATTTATAAGATGTATCTCATCTCATGCCATTCTTCATCGCCCCATACAGAAGCAGAGATACCTTCGTCTTTGTAGCCCATTTTTTTATACATTTCCACTTTCTGTTCAAGGCATGTCAGTTTCAGCATCTTACGCCCTTTTGCCTGCTCACGCTTTACGTACTGGTTCATGATTTCTCTTGCAAGACCCTGCCTGCGGTATTCTGGCCGGACATCCAGCCCCAGAAGGAAAATATTCTTTCCTTCCGGATTATGTACGGTAATATCTGTGAAAAACTCATCACGAAATGCTTCTTCATCTGTTGCCAGTCCATTTAAAAAGCCTGCGATCGTTCCAGTCTCTTTGTCTACTGCAACAAGAAAAAGTTCCGGTGCATGTTCCACCCTTTCAAACATATCTTTTTTAGAACATGCCTCGTGTGGAGGAAAACAGATCTTCTCAATCTCTGCTATTTCCTCTGCTTCATTTGCCCTGACAGATCGAAATTCGAATCTGTCTAATACATTTGCCACCATCTTTCTTTCCTCCTTATACTTTAATTACTAACACTATATGATGTTGGAGGGAAAAGCCCCCCATTCAAGAATGCCGCTTTATCTTTCTTAAAAATGCAGACCTTGTATCGTACCTGCTACGATCATCATTCCTCCGGTTACAGCCAGGGCAAGGGCAAGGGCCAGCCAGATGAACTGTTGTTTGCGTTTTTCTTTTGGAAATAATTCTTTTGGATAACCTTCCCGCCCAAGATGTAACACGTGATTGCCCAGATACAAAATTGCCAGTCCCACGCCGCCATCTATCATATAAATTCCCATAAATGCCGGTGAAAGCTGAGAAACCTGGCTGGTTGCTGTATCCATTACAAAGTTCCACATTCCACTTCCATTCATTCCAAGTGCTCTTGCCATCAGCTGCATCAAAAACTGCATCCCATAAAGCACCAGTACCGGAATGATATTATTGATCGCATGAAACATCACATTATAAAACATGTTGTTCGTCTCATAGACAAGATATCCGAGTACAATTCCAAGGAGAAATGTTGGAAAAAATCGTATGATACTTCCATGAAACAGACCAAACACTGCCGCTGTAACTAAAATTGGAATCCATTTTCCGTGTGTCTGATTCCAAATAGAATTAAAAAATACACCACGAAACACTGCTTCTTCACAGATTGCCGGTGCAATTCCAACAACTATAATTGCTACTATCATGGAGGAACTTGTGAACATACTGCTTAATCCGATTGATGTTTCAGTAACCATCTCCGGGGCAATATACATTTCAATCATGGTCACAACAGAAATTGCCTGACTCGCACCAAGGTAAATCAGTATCGTCCCCATGACCTCTGTAAGCTTTGGCTTATGAATCGGAAACACCAACCGGAATTTTCCGCCAAACACTGCCACTGCTCCAACTGCTATGCCCAGTAAAATCAATTCTCCGATCAAAGACCGTCCCATTCCTAACCATTGCGGCAGAAAGTCACTGAACACAAATACTTCCAGACCTGCCAGGATGATTACCAGTAATCCCTGCCAAAGTCTTAACTGCTTTTTCTCATTTTCCATATATTTCACCTTACCATCCAAGTCTGCTGTATTCTAGTCCTTCAACATGTCCGCATCAAATTTCTTTGGAAACGTTTGAATTTCTTCATGAATTCCAATGATCTTCTCCATCCATATCATATTGTACCAGCGATGGAACTTGTATCCACATTTTTCAAATTCTCCTATCATACGATAGCCAAGATGTTCATGAAACTGTGCACTGTTCTTTGTCAGATACTCATCGTCTTCCTCGGGATATCCAATACATGCTTCCATATTTAAAATTCCCATTTCTTTCAGACAATGTTCCAATGCACTATGAAGTTTTTTTCCTATTCCCATACGTTTACAATTCTGATCTACATATATGGAGGTTTCCACCGCCCAGGCATAAGCTGCGCGCTCCTTAAATGGACTGACATATGCATACCCCACGATTTTTCCATCATGTTCTGCCACCAGATATGGATATTTTTCAAGTGTATGTGCAATTCTTTCACGAAATTCCTCTGGGGAGGGAACTTCATATTCAAATGTAATTGCAGTTTCCCTGACATATGGTGCATAAATCTCCAACAATTCTTCTGCATCATCTAATGCTGCAACACGAATCACGATCTCTTTTTTTAATGTACTCATACTGTAATCTGACTCAATACCTCCCCGATCGGTGCGGCAATCGTAAGTTCTGCACGAACTGATTTTGCCGTATCGCTCTTATTGATCACGACAAGATGTTTTCCTCTAAAATAATCTACAAATCCAGCTGCCGGATAAACGACCAGAGATGTTCCCCCTATGATCAGTGTGTCTGCCTGGCTGATTGCACGGATACTCTTGTCAATCATATTTTCATCCAGACTTTCCTCATAAAGTACGACATCCGGCTTGATCACTCCTCCACACTCACAATGTGGAACTCCTTTGCTGTTCTTTACATATGCTGCATCGTAGAATTTTCCGCATTTTTGACAGTAATTGCGATGAATGCTTCCATGGATCTCATATACATTCTTACTTCCTGCTGCCTGATGAAGTCCGTCAATATTCTGCGTAATGATTGCTTTAAGTTTTCCTGCCTGCTCAAGTTCTGCCAGCTTTTTATGCGCGGCATTCGGCTTCGCATCTAAAAACATCATCTTTTCTTTGTAAAATTCATAAAATCCTTCTGTATTGCGCATAAAGAAGGTATGACTGACGATCTGTTCCGGTGAATACTTATATTTCTGCTGATACAGGCCGTCCGCACTTCGAAAATCCGGAATATTGCTCTCTGTAGATACTCCTGCTCCTCCGAAAAAGACAATATTTTCACTGTCATCAATGATTTCCTGCAACTTTTCGATTTCTTTATTCACAAAATCATCTCCCTATTTTACATTTTCCATCCACTCAATGATCTGACCCAGATCCTCCAGACTGGCTGATGCATGTTCCAGTACCTCTTCCGGCACATCTACCATATCATGAATATAAATCGTTTCTCCACCGGCTGCGATTCCTGCCATGACTCCCGGTGTACTGTCTTCAACTACCAGACACTCCTTCGGATCACATCCGATCGCTTTTGCTGCATTCCAGAAAATATCCGGTTTGGGTTTACTTGCTTTTTGCGTGTCTCCATAGATAAATGCTGCAAAATATTCCGCTATTCCTGACATTTGAAGAACTTTTTCTCCACGCGATTGTCTTGTAGAAGTTGCAACTGCTGCCGGAATCTTCTTTTCTTCCAAATAGGAAAGGAGCTCCATAAGCCCCTTCTTTTTAGGAACTCCGTCCCGCGCAAGCATCTCCATAAAAATCTCATCTTTTCGCTGTCTTGCTTCTTCATAACGAAATTCTTTGCCAAATGTATCTTCAAAGATTCCCCTGATAATCGCTGCCGTCTTTCCCCTGCACTGATTCAGAAGTTCTGTCGTAATGGAATACCCCATTTCTTCTCCGACTTGCTTCCACGCAATCGTATACAGCCTCTCTGTATCAAACAAAGTGCCATCCATGTCAAATATCACGCCTCGGATCATATTGTACGCCTCACTCTTCTATACGTTCTCTCATCATCAGTCATTTTTTGTCTATTCTTTATCCATGCTGTCTGACGATTTTTCTTTGCTTTCTCTTGTATAATCGGTAAAGAATCCAGTCAGTGCGTCCAGCGTCTTTAACAGTACCGGGATCTCGCTCTTATCTAACTTGTCCACAATGGCCTGTGTCATCTGCTTATGATAATCTTCGTGATGATGATATGCATTTTCCCCTTTTTCCAGAAGACGCACATATACGACCCGTCGATCCTCTTTGCTGCGGAACCGGTCAACATAACCCTTTTTCACAAGACTATTTACAGCAGTTGTAAGTGATCCTACTGTAATATTCAGCTTCTTTGCAATGGTAGACATATTATTGCCCTCTCCAAGTCCGATTGCCTCTATGACGTGCATATCATTGTTGGTAATATCTTTAAATTCATCCGTAATAATTGCCTTACCTTCTACCTCCCAGATCTCATTGATCAGATTCACCAGGACATAGTTAATTGTTGCATATACATCACACATTCGCACTGCTCCTTCATCCTTTACTTGCTTTTCATTATAGACGTTTTTTGTCAAAGAAGTCAACCTGCTCCTGCATTCCTTCTGAATTCTCTGACACTTGCATTTTACAGACAACTTTGCACTTATATATCAGCTGGGAGATGACTCCCAGCTGATATAGCCTCCGGCAGGATTGCAGAGGTGCGCAGTAGAAGTATGTCATGCAATTGCATGACGCGCACCTCGCAGCAAGAATGCCGAGGCATTCTTGAATTCAGATCCTGCTTACATCCGACGGAAGCGTTCATATCGGGAATCCACTAATTCTTGGATGTCTTTGTTTGTATATTCTTCCAGATATTCTTCGATATTTTTCTCCAGTTCATCTGCAATATTGCTCATCGTTTCTGCTGTAAAATGTTCTGGTTCTGCAAACACCTTCTCTACAATCCCCATTTCTTTTAAATCTGCTGCTGTCAGACGCATAACTTTTGCAGCCTGCGCAGCTTTCGTACTGTCCTTCCATAAAATGCTTGCAAAGCCTTCTGGTGAAAGAATGGAATAAATGGAATTCTCCAGCATCCATACCTGGTCTGAAACCGCCATTGCAAGTGCACCGCCGCTTCCTCCTTCTCCGATAACAATACTAAGTATCGGGGTCCTAAGCGTTGACATCTCATACAGATTTCTTGCAATCGCCTCTCCCTGGCCGCGCTCTTCTGCGGAAATTCCACAAAATGCTCCCGGCGTATCTACGAAGCAAATGACCGGGCGGTGGAATTTTTCTGCCTGCTTCATAAGACGCAATGCCTTCCGGTAGCCTTCTGGTGACGGCATACCAAAATTGTGTCCGATATTCTCTTTTGTATTCTGTCCCTTCGCCTGGGCAATGACTGTCACTGCTCTTCCGTGAAAGGTTGCGATTCCTCCGACAATTGCTGTATCATCGGCAAAATACCGATCTCCATGCAGTTCTATAAAATCCTGGAACAAAACTTCTATATAGTGACCTGCAACCGGGCGGTCATTTCTTCTGGAAATCTGTACACGATCCCAGGCTTCCAGAGTTTTTGATCTGGTTTTTCTATTTTGAAATTCTTTTGTTGCTTTTTCGACTTTTTCATTTCCAGTCTGATGCATTTTCAGGATTTTTCCCAGCGTCTGCCGCATCTTCTGGCGTTCTACAATCTGGTCTACAAATCCATGTTCTTTTAAGAACTCGGATCTTTGGAATCCTTTCGGAAGTTTCTGACCGATCGTCTGCTCAATGACACGAGGACCTGCAAATCCAATCAGTGCTCCCGGCTCTGCCAGTATGATATCTCCAAGCATAGCAAAACTTGCCGTCACGCCACCGGTTGTTGGATCTGTCAGCACCGTAATATAAAGAAGTCCAGCGTCGCTGTGACGTTTCAGTGCAGCGGATGTCTTTGCCATCTGCATCAAAGACACGATTCCTTCCTGCATTCTTGCTCCGCCAGAGCATGTAAAGATGATAACCGGAAGCTTTTCTTCTGTCGCACGTTCTACCATTCTTGTAATTTTCTCACCTACGACTTCTCCCATACTCGCCATTAAAAAACGTCCGTCACAGACTCCAAGCGCTGTCTCAATTCCATTAATTGCAGCTTTTCCAGTCACCACTGCCTCATCTAATCCAGTTGTTTGTTTTAATGCTTCCACCTTTTCCGGATACCCTTTGTATCCAATCGGGTTCGTATTTTCAATTCCTCTGTCCCACTCTTCGAACGTATCCTCATCTGCAATTGACCGAATCCGCTCCGGTGCCGGCATGCGAAAATACCCATGACATTTCGGGCAAATATATCCGCCTGTTATAACGTCCTCTGTAATAATTGCTTTCTGGCATTTGTTACATTTACACAGAAGTCCCTCCGGAACTTCCGGGCTTTGGTGTTTCCCACCGATATGCCCTTTTTTTCCGGAAGGACGTCTTGTTTTCTTAAACATATTATCTAACTTCATATGTCCACTCCTTATACTCTTTCACTCCACGGTTGTTGTATACCTTAATGCTTTATAGTATCTATGAAATTCACATTAAACTCTCCGGATTGATATACCGGGTTATTTAATAATTCATAGAGATAATCCACATTCGTGTCGATGCCCTCAATAATAACCTCTCCAAGTGCACTCTGCATTTTCTGGATTGCTTCATCCCGGTTCTTCGCCCAGACAATGAGCTTTGCAACCATGGAATCATAATATGGAGAAATGCTGCATCCACTGTAAATTGCAGAATCTACGCGGATTCCTTTTCCTCCCGGCAAATGAAGATCTGTAATAGTTCCAGGTGACGGCCGGAATCCTTTTTCCGGATTTTCCGCATTGATCCGGCACTCAATGGCATGCCCATTGATTTCAACATCCTGTTGAGTAAATGACAGCTTCTGTCCATCTGCAATACGAATCTGTTCTTTGATCAAGTCAATTCCAGTCACCCACTCAGTCACCGGATGCTCCACCTGAATTCGGGTATTCATCTCCATAAAGTAAAAGGCATCATTGTTCTCTAAAAGGAATTCAATGGTTCCGGCATTCACATAACCTGCGGCTTTCGCAGCTTTTACTGCTGCCCCTCCCATCTTCTTTCGAAGCTTTGAAGACAACGCCGCTGACGGAGCCTCCTCAATCATTTTCTGATGATTTCTCTGAATAGAGCAGTCACGTTCTCCGAGATGCACTACATTTCCATAGGAATCTGCCAGAATCTGAAATTCGATATGTCTCGGCTCCTCCATAAAATGTTCAATATACATGGTATCATCGCCAAATGCCATCTGGCTTTCCTTCTGTGCGGTCTGAAAGCTTTGCGTGAATTCTTCTTCGGAATATGCCACACGCATGCCTTTTCCACCTCCGCCGAGGGCAGCTTTTATAATAACCGGGTAACCGATTTCCCGTGCAAGCAAAAGTCCGGTATGCACCTCACAGACTGGCTCCTTACTTCCTGGGATGACCGGAACACCTGCTGCTTCCATCGTATTTCTTGCTTCCTGCTTATTGCCAAGCTTTGCAATGACATTTGCCGGCGGTCCGATAAAGGTAATTCCGCACTGCTCACACAGTTCTGCAAATTTACTGTTCTCTGACAAAAAGCCAAAACCCGGGTGAATGGCGTCTGCCCCACTCACCACCGTTGCACTGATAATATTCTCCATACTTAAATAACTCTGAGATGACGGTGCCGGTCCGATACAGACCGCTTCATCTGCAAGCTTTGTATGAAGGGCTTCTGCGTCTGCCTCTGAATATACTGCAACCGTCTCAATTCCCATTTCCCGGCACGCACGGATAATCCGAACTGCAATCTCACCACGGTTCGCAATCAAAATCTTCTTAATCACACAGATCACCTACCCTACTGCAAATGTCAGTACCGCACTGACTACTTTTTTACCGTCCACTGTAGCGACAGCCTCTCCGACACCAATCGGTCCTTTTTTCCGGATAATTCTTGTTTCCAGACGAAGCTTGTCCCCCGGCACAACCTTTCCTTTGAATTTGCATTTATCAATTCCGCCAAAATATGCGACTTTTCCCTGATTCTCCGGCTCACTTAAAATCGCTACCGCACCTGCCTGTGCCAGCGCTTCCACGATCAGCACACCCGGCATGACCGGCTCCTGTGGAAAATGTCCGGCAAAGAACTCTTCTCGGTAGGAAACACATTTGTACGCCACTGCATACTCACCCGGCTCGTAATCTTCTACATAATCCAATAACAGAAACGGATGTCTGTGAGGTATGATTTCCTGAATCTGTTTAATATCCAAATGTTTCATGATAACCTCCTACGCAATTCTGAATAATGGCTGGCCGTACTCTACTGCCTGACCATTCTTTACAAGAATCTCCGTGACTGTTCCATCAAAATCACTCTCGATTTCATTCATCAGCTTCATGGCCTCAATAATTGCAACCGACTGACCTTTTTTCACGGAATCGCCAACCTGAATAAATGGCTCTGCATCCTCTGCCGGAGCCGCGTAAAATGTTCCCACAAGCGGAGCTTTGACTACATTTCCAACAGGAGCCGCCTCAGATGTCCCGGTCTGTTTCTGTACGCCTTCTTCTAAATCTGTGGCTGCTTTAGAAGAAGCACCTGTAACTTTCACAGCTTCCGGTGTAACAGCCTGCACTGGCGCAGTCGTTCCCATCACCAGGTTCTCTTTCTTATTCAGCTGCAATTTTATACCATTTTCTTCATATTTAAATCCAGTCAGGTCTGACTCAGAGACTTTATCAATCAGTTTCATCAACTGTTCTACGTCCATTTCCAGGTTCCCCCTTACGCTTCATACTTCTGAATTAAAATTGTTGCATTGTGTCCGCCAAATCCAAGTGAATTGCTCATGGCTGCCTTGATTTCTTTCTCTACCGGACTTCCAATTGTATAATTTAAGTCACATTCTTCATCGGCCTCTTTTGTTCCGACCGTCTGATGGATAAATCCATCTTCCATGCTTTTGACACAAGTAATAAATTCTACTCCGCCTGCTGCTCCAAGCAAGTGACCGATCATGGATTTCGTAGAGTTGATCACCACGTCTTTCGCTGCCTCGCCAAATGCTTTCTTAATGGCGCGTGTCTCGAACAGGTCATTGTGATGGGTACTTGTTCCATGGGCATTGATGTAATCTACCTGTGCCGGTGTAATCTGGGCCTCTTCCATGGCAAGCTCCATTGCCTTCGCTGCACCGCTTCCGTCTTCCGCCGGAGAAGTAATATGATAGGCATCCCCTGTACATCCGTAACCGGTCACTTCTGCGTAAATCTTTGCTCCACGCGCTTTTGCATGCTCCAGCTCTTCCAGCATTACAACTCCCGCACCTTCACCAAGTACGAATCCATCCCGGTCTTTATCAAATGGAATGGAGGCACGAAGTGGATCGGTAGAAGCAGAAAGTGCTGTCAGTGCTGTAAATCCGGCAATACCAAGTGGGCATACACAGCCTTCGGTTCCTCCTGCAAGCATCATATCTGCGTCACCATACTGGATTGTACGGAATGCATCACCAATACAGTTCGTTCCTGTGGCGCAGGCAGTTACGACATTGCTGCATTTTCCACGGAATCCTAACTGAATTGACACATTCCCCGCTGCCATATTGGAAATCATCAAAGGCACCATAAGCGGATTCACTCTTGCCGGTCCCTTGGTCAGAATTTTTTCATAGCTCTGCTCTGCTACCTGAAGACTTCCAATTCCGGAACCAATCATCACGCCAGCGCGAAATGGGTCTTCTTTTTCAATCTCCAGTCCAGAATCCTCATAAGCTTCTCTGGCTGCTGCAACCGCATATTGAGAAAATGCTTCCATACGTCTGGCTGCTTTTTTATCCATATGATCTCCCGGCACAAAGTCTTTGACTTCTGCTGCCAGTTTTACTTTATAATCTGTAGTGTCGAACTTTGTGATCTCACCGATTCCAACCTTACCTTTGCGGATTCCGTCCCAAAATTCAGCTACACTATTTCCAATTGGAGTAATTGCACCAAGTCCGGTCACGACCACTCTTCTTTTTAAGACTTTATTATTTGCCATCTTTTTTGTACTCCTTCCCCTGCATCACTTTCTACATTACCATGCCGCCGTCTACGTGCAGCACTTGTCCGGTAATATAAGAAGCATCTTCCGATGCGAGAAATGCAACTGCTTTTGCCACCTGCTCAGGTTCTCCAAATTTTCCAAGAGGAATCTGGGCAAGCGTAGCCTCTACAACCTTTTCCGGCAGGCTCTGCGTCATATCTGTATCAATAAATCCAGGAGCTACTGCATTCACAGTAATTCCTCTGGAGCCAAGCTCTTTTGCCACAGCTTTTGTAAGTCCGATGATTCCGGCCTTGGAAGCTGCATAATTGGCCTGTCCTGCGTTTCCTGACACACCAACTACAGATGAAATATTCACGATACGCCCGCTTCTTTGCTTTAACATCTGTCTGGATACTGCCTGGATCGTATGAAATGCACCTTTTAAATTCGTATCTAACACAGCGTCAAAATCTTCTTCTGACATCCGCATCAACAGACCATCTCTTGTAATACCTGCATTATTCACCAGCACATCCAGATGTCCGTATTCTGCGATCACATTTCCAATAAATTCTTTACATGCCACGTTGTCAGAAACATCACATTTATATATAGAAGCTTCTCCTCCATTTTGCTCAATTTCTGTCTTTAATTCCTGTGCTTTTTCCTCGCTGCCACAGTAATTGATCACAACATACATGCCCGCTGCTGCCAGCTCTCTTGCGATTGCCGCACCAATTCCACGGGAAGCTCCTGTCACAACTGCTACCTTTTTTTCCATTTTATTTATAACTCCTGTCATTTTCGCCTTGTTTCTATATGATCTTTTCCAGATCTTCCCATGTTGCTACATTACAGACCTTGACACTTCGGTCAATCTTTTTCATAAATCCCGCCAAAGTCTTGCCCGGCCCGATTTCGATAAATGTATCAACTCCGTCTGCGATCATTTTCTCCATGCTCTGTTGCCAGCGAACGGACGATGTAAGCTGTGTCACAAGTAATCCCGGACTCTTACGAACATCCGTAACTGCTTCTGCCGTCACATTTGTAATATAAGGGATCATAAGCTCATGAAATTCTGTCTTATCTAGCTCCATTTCCAGTTCCTTTGCCGCCGGGAGTAAGAGCGTAGAATGAAACGGACCACTAACATTTAACATTACGGTACGTTTTGCACCCGCCTCTTTTAAATGTTCTGCCGCTTTTTCAACTGCTTTTGTTTTTCCTGTAATAACAATCTGACCCGGACAGTTATAGTTCGCTACAGACACACCTTCAATCTCTGCTGTCACTGCTTCGATTTTCTCTGCATCTAATCCAAGAATCGCGCACATAGCGCCTTCTCCTGCCGGAACTGTATGCTGCATCAAAATTCCACGTTTTCTCACAAGGCGGATCGCATCGATCGGCTCCAGCCCGCCGGCCACAGAGATGGCTGCGTATTCGCCAAGGCTCAGTCCCGCTGTAATATCTGGTCTTACTCCACGTTCCATCAGAACTTCTGTCATGGCAAGGCATGTTGTTACCATAGCCGCCTGTGTATATTCTGTCTGGTCTAAGAGATCATTTTCCTCAAAACACAATGCTTTCATATCCAGCCCCAGCTGTTCGCCTGCTTCATCAAAGAGCTTTCTGACACTGGCGCTGTTTTCGTAAAAATCTGCACCCATGCCACATTTCTGCGCCCCTTGTCCCGGATAGATAAATGCAATCTTACTCATATATTTCTTATCCTCCAATTACTACACTTCGGTTTCATACAGATTCAGAGTGCCTATCAAAGCGTCTGTTTCTCTGACCAGTTTTTGGATCAATGCCTGACAGCTCATCTGCTCATTTACCAGTCCCGCAATCTGGCCTGACATGACACTTCCAGTCTTCACATCACCGTCTACGACAGCTTTTCTAAGACCTCCAAGAGTCATAAGTTCCAACTCTTCAAATGGAGCACCTTCCTGTTCCATCTTCAAGTATTTTTTTGTCATCTCATTGCGAAGTGCCCGTACCGGGTGTCCTGTTGTACGTCCTGTGACTCTTGTATCAATGTCACTTGCCTTTAAAATCTTATCCTTGTAATTCTGGTGCACCTGTGCCTCTTCTGTGACAACAAATGCAGTTCCCATCTGTACAGCCTTTGCTCCCAGCATAAATGCTGCTGCAATTCCTCTTCCGTCTCCGATTCCACCTGCGGCAATAACCGGAATATCGACTGCATCAACGACCTGTGGTACAAGTGTCATAGTCGTGCTCTCTCCGACATGTCCGCCAGACTCGCAGCCTTCTGCAACAATTGCATCTGCTCCTGCCCGCTCCATACGTTTCGCAAGAGCCACAGAAGCAACAACAGGAATTACTTTCACTCCTGCTTCCTTCCACATTTCCATATATTTTCCCGGACTTCCGGCTCCAGTCGTCACGACCTGGACACCTTCTTCCACAATTACTTTCGCAACATCAGCCGCATAAGGGCTCATAAGCATAATATTCACACCAAATGGTTTGTCCGTTAGCTTGCGTGCTGCCCGTATCTGCTCGCGCACCCACTCTGCCGGAGCACTGGCGGCACCAATAAGTCCAAGACCACCTGCTTCTGAAACAGCAGCCGCCAGATGATGCTCAGCTACCCATGCCATACCACCTTGGATGATCGGGTATTTTATTCCGAGAAGTCTTGTTATTTCTGTCTGCATAATTTGTTTCCTTTCTTGCATTCACACTTCTAAAAGAGTCTGCAATTTGTCGAAGGCTATATCTTTATTCTTTATGTGCTTCCACGTATTTCACTACGTCGCCGACTGTTTTGAGTGTTGGAAGGTCTTCTTCCGGAATTTCGATCTCATATTCATCTTCTAATGCTGTTACCATCTCGAAGAGGTCTAAAGAATCTGCGTCTAAATCCTCTTTGAAATCTGCACTCTCTGTAACCTTCTCCACATCAATTGCTAAATTCTCTGCGATAATCTCTCTAATCTGCTCTAACATAATTTTTTCTCCTTTTACCATTCAATAATTGTTGCGCCCCAGGTCAGGCCTGCCCCGAATCCTGCCAGCACGATTTTCTGTCCTCGTTTTAATCTTCCATCTCTGTTCATTTCATCTAACAGAATCGGAATACTTGCGGAAGATGTATTTCCATACTCTTCCATGTTCATTGGGAATTTTTCGACCGGCTCACCCATGCGTTTTGCTACGGCTTCCAGAATTCTCCGGTTCGCCTGATGTAAAATGTACCAATCGATTTCTTCTGGTTTTACTTCATTTTTTTCCAGCACTTCCTGAATGACTTCCGGTACCTGCTTAATCGCAAACCGGAATACTCCCTGACCATCCATCTGCATGAGATAGTCTTCACTGTTCAAATGTTTCCCGCCAATCTCATCATTTTTCTGAAGAGGAAGTCCATTCTCCTCTCGCTTACTGTGACACAAAAGCGCCTCTCCTCGAGTCCCGTCAGAATGTGCCGCCGGAATATAACTGGCTCTTTCATCTTTTTTTATTACTGCTGCACCGGCGCCGTCTCCGAAAAGAATACACGTCCCACGGTCCTTCCAGTTCGTCAGCCTGGACAGCGATTCACTTCCTACGATCAGAACTGTCTGATAAATCCCACTTTCTATGTATGCCAATGCTGTATTGTATGCCAGTACAAACCCGGTACACGCTCCATTTAAATCAAAACAGACTGCTTTGTCTGCACCAATGGCCTTTTGCACTTCGCATGCGCCACATGGAATAATGACATCCGAAGAAATCGTGGACATCAGAATCAGATCCAGTTCTTCTGGTAAAACTCCTGCATTATCAAGAGCTCGTTTTGCAGCTTCATTCGCCATGGACACGGTCGTCTCTTTCACTGCAATATGGCGTCTCGCAATTCCGGTCCGTTCTCTGATCCATGAATCACTTGTCTCTACAAGCTCTGCAACCCCATCATTATCCATAACATAATCCGGGACACAGGAGCCTGTTCCACAAAATCTTGCACTCATATCTTTCCTTTCTGAAGTTTTTCTTTGAACTTCAATTTATTTGAGTTTCAATTATTTTGACTTTCAAAGTATACATAACAAAAAAAGCTTTGTCAAGAACATTTTTCTTAAATCCGACTTTTCTCCTCTTCCAAAACCCATTGATTTTCCCCCTAAAACTCTCTATACTATCTTTTATGGTAACTATATCGTAAGGGAGTGTATCTAATTTATGAATAAAAAAGAAGTTTTGGAGATCCGCAAGCAGTTTACCCCGGAAAACTGCACAATTACCCGTATCTGCGGCTGTTATGTGGATCATGAAAAAGAGAAAAAAATGGAGATGAAAAAAGCTTTTCTTTCCATGCCGGAGGAAGAAGCTTTCAAGTATTTTGACATTTTCAAGCATACATTATCCGGAACTGTTGGCAAGAACCTGATGACTATGGAATTCCCGCTGGACCAGGAGCTGGAAGGCGGCTCGCAGGAGCTCCTTTTAAGGCTGCGCGATACGAAACTTACTGATGATCTGCTTTTGGAAGAATTCTACGACAAGGTTATTGAGAACTACGAATTCGCGGAAAACTACTATATTATATTGATTCATGCTGCATACGATGTGCCGGGGAAATCTTCCGATAATATGGAAATGTTTGACGCTTCCGATACCGTATATGAACATATCATGTGCAGTATCTGCCCGGTAAAATTGACGAAAGCCGGACTTACATATAACGCCGAAAAGAACAATATTGAAGACCGTATCCGTGACTGGTTCGTGGAGATGCCTGCGACCGGTTTTCTCTTCCCGGCTTTCCAGGATCGTGCAAGTGACGTTCATCACGTCCTGTACTACTCCAAGAAACCAGAAGATCTCCAGCCTGACTTTATTGCAAATGTACTTGGCAATATTACACCGCTTACTGCAAAGGATCAAAAGACAACGTTCCAGTCTCTTGTCAGTGATACACTCGGTGAGGATTGTGACTATGACACCGTCCGCAATATCCACGACAATCTGAATGAACTTATGGAAGAAGCCAAGGAATCTCCTGACCCACTGGAGCTGTCCCGTCCAGACGTGAAACACCTGTTAGAGCGAAGTGGAGTCCCGGAAGAAAAAATGGAACATTTCGATAAGAATTTTGAGGAAGCTGTCGGTGAGAAAAATACTCTCCTTGCTTCCAACATTGCCAGTGTCAAAACTTTCCAGATTGAGACACCTGATATTGTAGTAAAAGTTAATCCGGAAAGATCCGACCTCGTAGAGACCCGTGAAATCGATGGAAGACGTTGTCTTGTCATCGCGATTGACGACCATCTTGAGGTAAATGGCATCGAAGTCCGTTAAAATGTAGTTAAAAACAGAAAGTTTTTCTAAACTTTCTGTTTTTTATTTGCGTATTCCCACGAGTTTCTGTATAATTGTATACTATACAAAATGATTTATCGAAAGGAAGAGTAGTTATGGAGAAAAACACAAACAAAAAAAGTGCCAGTGCTCTCATTGGCGCAGCATTTCTTATGGCGACCTCTGCAATTGGTCCTGGATTTCTTACACAGACCGGACAGTTCACAGGAAACCTCAAAGGAAGCTTTGGCTTCGTAATCTTAGTATCAGTTATTTTAGCAGCAATCGTTCAGCTTAACGTATGGAGAGTCTTATGCGTATCCGGTATGCGTGGCCAGGATGTTGCTAACAAAGTTCTGCCAGGTCTTGGATATGTGATCGCATTCCTCGTTGTAGCCGGCGGACTTGTATTCAACATTGGTAACGTTGGCGGCGGTGCCCTCGGATTCAACAGCTTGCTTGGCATACCGACTACATATGGCTGCTTCCTCGCAGGAGCAATCGCAATCTGTGTATTCCTTTACAAAAATGCATTAGATGCAATGGACACACTGACAAAAATTCTTGGTGGTATCATGATCGTCGTTATTTTTGTTGTCATCCTGATTGTAAAACCACCAGTAGGAATGGCTGTAAAGGAAACATTTGTACCAACTGCTCCTATGGACAGTATCTTCCCTGCAATTCTGACACTTCTTGGCGGAACTGTTGGCGGATACATCACATTTGCCGGTGCACATCGTCTGATCGATGCCGGTATTACAAAAGAAGAGAATTTAAAAGAGATCAACAAGAGTTCTGTTATGGGAATCGGAATTGCAACAATCGTCCGTATCTTGCTGTTCCTTGCAATCTTAGGCGTTGTTGTTGAGACTGCAACTTCCCCGGCTACAACTCTTGATGCAAGCAACCCGGCTGCCGACGCATTTTTACAGGGTGCAGGTCAGATCGGATACCGTTTCTTCGGACTGGTACTTTTGTGTGCGGCTGTTACATCTATCATCGGATGCGCCTACACATCTGTATCTTTCCTGAAAACTTTCAGCAAGACAATTGCCAACAATGAAAAATGGTTCATCGTTGGATTTATCGCTCTTAGCACCGTTGTTATGGCTCTCATCGGACAGCCTGCAACTCTGCTCGTATTAGCAGGTGCCCTCAACGGACTGATCCTTCCTATTACATTGGGAGTATGTCTGATCGCATCTCAGAAGAAGTCTATCATGGGCGAGAACTACAAACACCCGATCGTGCTTCTGATCCTTGGAATTATTGTAGTTGTAATCTCTGCATACCTTGGAATCACTTCCCTTGGAAAGCTGAGCGCACTGTTCGGATAAGGAGATGTTTTTTATGGAAGAAATGAAAATCCACACAGCCGGTGACTCTTCTGTCCTGATTGAATTCGGACAGGAGATCTCCCCGGAGATCAATGCAAAAATTACGGCCTTCGTCCATCTGATGAAGGCCCAGCATGTTGAAGGAGTCAAAGATATGATTCCTGCATTTACAAGTCTTCTGATCAACTACGATCCAAGAGTTGTAAATTACGGCGCATTAAAAGAGCGTCTGGAAAAGCTGTTAAAACTTGAGGTCAGCCAGGAAACTGCTCCATCACGGATCTTTGATATTCCGGTCTGCTACGGTGGCGAATATGGACCTGACCTGGAAAATATCGCAATGCATGCCAATCTTTCTACTCAGGAAGTAATTGATATCCACAGCAGTGAAGACTATCTGATCTACATGCTCGGATTCCTTCCTGGATTTTCTTATCTTGGGGGACTGGACGAACGGATCCACACACCAAGACTTGCAAATCCGCGTATTAAGATTCCGGCAGGAAGCGTCGGCATCGGCGGTTCCCAGACGGGAATCTATCCGCTCGACTCCCCTGGTGGCTGGCAGCTTCTGGGGCTGACTCCGGTAAAGACTTACGATCCGAACCGCGAGATTCCAATCCTTTTCGAAGCCGGTGATTATATTCATTTTGTACCGGTCACAGAAAAAGATTTTCTTGAGATTAAAGAACAGGTGAATCAGGGAACTTACGAGTGTGTGATTCGCCAGAAAGGAGTGTAATATGGGAATTCGCATTTTAAAAGGCGGAATGCTTACAACTGTACAGGACAGTGGGCGCCCGGGCTATCAGAGCCAGGGGTTCGGCGTATCTGGTGTTATGGACCGCCGCTCCTTCAAAATTGCCAATCTTCTTCTGGATAATCCGGAAAATGAAGCAGTTCTCGAATTCACTCTTCTTGGACCAACACTGGAATTTACTTCCGAGACGATCATCGCTATCACGGGAGGTGATTTTCAGCCACAGGTCAACGGAAAGCCTGTGAAAATGTATACGGCGCTCTATATGCACCGTGGAGATATCCTCTCATTTCGTGGCTGCCGTACCGGAAGCCGCGGCTACATCGCATTTTCCAGTTATCTGGAAATCCCGGTCGTTATGGGAAGCCGCTCTACCAACATCAAATGTGGGCTTGGAGGATTTAAGGGACGCCGCCTCTTAGACGGTGACTATATCAGCTTCCGTGCCAAAAGAAGATACTTGCCTTATTTCCTGTCTAGAAGCCTGGATCTCAACGAGTTTGATCAGGACAACATTACACTGCGCGTGATTATGGGACCACAGGACGATGCATTTACCGCGGCAGGAAAAGAGACATTTCTATCTTCCGAATATGTTGTAACGAGTGAGTTCGACCGCATGGGCTGCCGTCTGGAAGGACCATTTATTGCATCAAAGTCAACAACAGACATTATCTCTGATGGAATCGCATTCGGTTCTGTTCAGGTACCTAGCCATGGAAAACCAATCATTCTGCTGGCGGACAGACAGACTACCGGCGGATATGCGAAGATTGCTACAGTCATCTCTGTAGATATTCCAAAACTGGTTCAGAGAAAGACAGATCATAAAGTGAAGTTCCAGGCAGTTACTGTAGAAGAAGCCCAGGAACTCCTTGCACTTGAAGCAAAAGAAATGAACGAATTCAGACATCAGATCTACCAGCCTTGTAAAGAGGTTCTGGACTGCCGTCTGGTCGCAAAACGAATCAGCAAATTATTCCAGTAAAAAGAAAGGAAGGACATCATGAATTTAGATAAAATTGAAAAGCTTGTAAAGATTATCGAAGAGTCTTCCCTGCAGGAATTTTCCATTCAGGAAGGCGATATTAAAATAAAAATGAGTAAACGCGCAGGCGAAAGCGTTGCCGTCCCATTTGCACCAGGTATGGGAATGCCGGTTGCAGGAACTGCTGCACCGGAAGCTGCTACTGCAGATGAGACTTCTGGAGAAGTGGAAGAAGAAACATACATTACTTCCCCGATCGTCGGAACATTTTACTCCGCACCTTCACCGGAAGCTAAAGCTTTCGTAAAAGTCGGTGACCGCGTAAAAGCCGGCGAGACTGTATGTATTCTGGAAGCTATGAAACTGATGAATGAGATTGAAAGTGATTTTGACTGCGAGATCGAGGCCGTTCTTGTCAGCAACGAACAGAGAGTTGAATATGGTCAGCCACTCTTTAAAGTAAAGAAGCTTGACGACTAAGGAGGAGTTCCATGTTTCATAAAATATTGATTGCAAACCGCGGAGAGATTGCTGTTCGTATTATCCGCGCCTGCCGTAATATGGGTATCCGCAGCGTAGCAGTCTATTCCAAAGAAGATAAAGACAGTCTTCACATACAGCTCGCCGACCAGCGTATCTGTATCGGTGAAGGCCCTGCCAGAAACAATTACCTGAATATGCAGCAAATTGTCACAGCTGCCCTGAACATCGGAGCCGATGCGATCCACCCTGGATTTGGTTTCCTCTCTGAGAATTCAGACTTTGTACGTCTGTGCGAAGAACACGGTATTGCATTTATCGGACCAAGTGCAGATGTTATCGACAGCATGGGAAATAAATCCCACGCCAGAAAGACAATGATGGAGGCCGGAGTTCCGGTCGTTCCAGGTACGAAAGATCCAGTCTACGACGTAGAGACCGGCGAAAAGCTTGCAGACGAAATCGGTTATCCGGTTATGATCAAAGCCTCCTCCGGCGGAGGTGGAAAAGGTATGCGTGTCTCCCGCTCTAAAGATGATTTTGAATTCAATTTCAACATGGCTCAAAGAGAGTCTGCCAACGCATTTGGCGATGACACCATGTACATTGAAAAATATATTGAAAACCCACGCCATGTAGAGATCCAGATCATGGCTGACACTCATGGAAATGTAGTGGCTCTCGGCGAACGTGACTGTTCTGTACAGCGCAACCACCAGAAGTTGATTGAAGAATCTCCTTCTCCGGCTATCACAGCCAATACCCGCGCTTCCATGAACCACGATGCCGTTCTTGCCGCAAAAGCTGTTGGTTACACAAATGCCGGAACGATCGAGTTCATTCTTGACCAAAGCGGAACTTACTACTTCATGGAAATGAATACCCGTATTCAAGTCGAGCACGGTGTCACAGAAATGGTTACAGGCACAGACCTGATTATTGAACAGATCCGTGTTGCCATGGGCGAGCCGCTTAGCTTCACTCAGGAAGAGGTCACACCACGCGGACATGCCATTGAGTGCCGTATCAACGCTGAAATTCCGGAGAAAAACTTTATGCCAAGTCCTGGTGTGGTAAAACATTTGCACCTTCCTTCTGGAAATGGTGTGCGTGTTGATACCGGTCTTTACACTGGCTACCGCATTCCTTCCGAGTATGACTCCATGATCGCGAAAGTTATCGTTCATGCACCGGACAGAGATGCTGCAATCCAGAAAATGCGGTCTGCGCTGGACGAGATGGTGATCCTGGGCGTTGAGACAAATCTGGACTTCCAGTACCGGATCATGAAAAATCCTGAATTCTGTGAAGGAAATGCAGATACCGGATTTATTGAGCGGTTGTTAAAAATTGATTAATTATCTTGCTGAAATAATTTTCAAACAATAACACTAAGAGCAGAAGCATTACCCCAGCCTCCGTTATGCAAAACATTCCGATGAGCCTTAAAGCGCTGAAATCGTATTCAGCATTGGCTTCCACGATTTCATAAGTCTCATCTTCATTGCATAAAGTCGGCTGGTCATATGCTTCTTGCTCTTTTTATAGTTTACGAAACTTATTTCACCATTCGATAATATCATTCTTTAACCTAGTAAGTTTAAGACTTGCAAGCATCTTTGAAAAACTTTATTCTGATTTTCTGTAAGTCTTTATAATTTGGGAATTTCTATTTTCAAGATGTTACACTAAAAGCAGAAGCATTGACAGCACGACCTTATGCAAAGCATTCCGATGAAACTTATGCTTCTTGCTCTTTTTTTCATGTTGAAAATCCATGTTTTACATATCTCATATGCAATTTTTATGTTATTATATATGTAATTAGTCAATGTTTTGAATATTTATAATTTGTGTAGAAGTCATGTATGTGGAAAGGTAGATATATATCTATAGAACCTTCTGATTTTCTACATAAATTATTGAATTTTATAAAAGAAGGGCAGGTTATGTTATTATGTACAAAGTTGATTTAAATAGTGATTTAGGTGAGAGTTTTGGCCGTTATACGATTGGAAATGATGACAAGATTATTCCACTGATTTCTTCTGCGAATATTGCATGTGGTTTTCATGCATCTGATCCGGTTGTGATGACGACCGCGATTGAGCAAACGAAGGCGGCCGGGATTCAGATTGGTGCGCATCCGGGATTTCCGGATCTGATGGGATTTGGACGTAGAAATCTGGCCGTTTCTCCGGCAGAAGCAAAAGCTTATACTCTGTATCAGATCAGCGCTCTTGGAGGTATGTGCAAAGCCCACAATATGCGCCTGCAGCACGTAAAACCACATGGAGCCCTCTATAATATGGCTGCAAAAGATTATGAGCTTTCTAAGGCTATCTGTGAGGCTATTAAGTCCTATGATCCGGAAATCATCGTAATGGGACTCTCTGGAAGTGAAATGATCCGTGCAGCAAAAGATCTGGGGCTTAAAGCAGCCAGCGAAGTATTTGCAGACCGCGCTTATGAAGAAGACGGAACACTTGTGAACCGCCGCAAAGAAGGTGCAGTCATCAAAGACGAGAACGAAGCAATTGCCCGCGTGATCCGCATGGTAAAAGAGCAGAAAGTTACAACAATCACCGGAAAAGATATTTCCATTCAGGCTGATTCCGTATGCGTTCACGGTGATGGCGAAAAAGCTCTTCTTTTCGTTGAGAAAATCCGAAAAGCTATGGCAGAAGAAGGTATTACGATCAGCCCATTAAAAGACATTTGTAATTAACTTTCCTTCCACCGAAAGAACAACAACAATTTTTCAAAAAAATTCAAAAAAGTGTTTGCATTTTCCGTCAACCTATGATATCATATCTTTTGTCGAGCGGAGATGGCGGAATGGCAGACGCGCTAGATTCAGGTTCTAGTGGGAGCAATCCTGTGAGGGTTCAAGTCCCTTTCTCCGCATTGGACATAAGATGCAAGACACCGTAAACTCGAGGGTTTATGGTGTTTTTCTTTGCTCAAAAATAGAAAAGGGGGGCAAAAAAGGGACACCCCTAATCAACGATGAGGACGTAGCACTTTAACAAAGTACTACGTCCTCAGTTATTTTTTAACATTTTTTAGTTCAGGAAGTTTTCGATTATGACTCCTTCTGCTTCTTCTTCTGTCATTCCCAGTGTACGAAGTTTTACAAGTTGCTCGTCGTTGATCCTTCCGATAGCCGCCTCATGGATAATTGCTGCATCTACATGTTTTGCGTTAATCTCCGGAATAGAGCTGACTTCAGCGTGATCCATGATAATAGAGTCGCATTGTACATGAGCATGGCAGAGATTTTTACCGACTGCTCTTGGGTGAAATATCTGCCTGGAGCTACCTTTTGCAACGGATCTGGATACGATCTGTGCAGAGCTTCCTTCACCATTCATTTCTACCATCATATTGGAAGTTGCTTCCTGGTTTCCATGTGTCATCAGCTTCTCTATAACGTACAGTTTTGAGTTTGCTTCCAGATATACATTATTCTCACGTACAGTGGAATCTACACCTTTTATCTGTGCGGTATCAAGTGTAAATACGGAATTCTCGCCAAGATAAACTTCTGTGACCGGGTTGAGGACTCTTGTCCCTGTTCCTTCGCCTTCTCCATAATGTTTCTCCACATAACGTACGTTGCAGTTTTTTTCTACGTGAAATGTGTGGATTCCATCATGGCGGCTTTCATTGCAACCGCTGTTGTGAATTCCACAGCCTGCAACAATCGTTACATTTGCTCCTTCTTCTATATAAAAATCATTATAAACCACATCGGTCATTCCTGTGGCATCTACAACGACCGGAATATGTACTTCTTCTCCATCTGTCTTACCATCGATATAAATGTCGATGCCCGGCTTATCCTGCTTTTTCTTAATTTTGATATGTTCGCTGTCACCGTGGCAGAGGGCAATTCCATTGTGTCTTAAGTTAAATGCACCTGACTGTTTAAATCCACTTGCATCGATCTGTTCCAGTACTTTTTTTGTAATTTCATCTAACGTCATCATATTGCTTTCCTCCCTCCTTATCTGCATGTCAGACAGCTATAAGAATCTGCTGTCTTTCCTAATAGTTGTGGAAGGATCTCGTCAGTTGCTCCAATGGACGCGATCTTACCGTCTTCGATGACCATGATCCGGTCTGCCATCTGAATGATTCTCTCCTGATGTGAAATGAGAACCAGGCTTTCCTTCTTTTCTTTGTGGATTTTCTCGAACTGTTCGATCAGCATGGAAAAACTCCAAAGGTCTATTCCTGCCTCCGGCTCATCAAAAATACATAATTTGTGCGATTTTGCAAGTACGGTTGCAATCTCCAGACGTTTCATTTCACCGCCTGATAGTGTGCCGTCCACTTCTCTTTCAATGTACTCATTTGCGCAAAGACCGACCGTACTTAAAAGCTTACAACACTCTTCTCTTTTTAATTCTTTACCTGCTGAGAGTGACAACAGCTTCATAACAGTCATTCCTTTAAATCTCGGTGGCTGCTGAAATGCATAACCGATTCCTGCATCTGCTCTGTGATTGATATCATAATTACTGATATCCTCTCCATCTAAAATAATCTGCCCGGCGCTTGCTTTTTCAATTCCCATTAAAACTTTCGCAAGTGTGGACTTTCCTCCACCATTTGGTCCGGTAATGACAAGCATCTCGCCGTCCGCAACATCGAAACTGATGTTTTCAACAATGCTTCTCTCTACTCCATTCTCCTGAACCTGGAATGTAAGATTCTTTACCTCCAGCATAACATAATCTCCCTTCTGACCCATATCAGATTTCAAAATGTCCCGGCAAAAGCCCCAGACACCTTTCTATTATAAATCATGTGAAAAATGTTGTCACCTTTTATTCCAAGTGATTTAGTATATTTTACATTTTTTCACTTCCTGCCACTTCATGTCTCCAGCCGCGTCACCTCTATTTTATTTCCTGCCTCTAATCGCGTCACCTCTATTTATCAAATTCAGAAAGTGGAAAAAATTTCCATAAGCATTTCCCCTTTCTTTTTCCTCTCCATGCTGAACTCATATTTGACGAATGTTATAATAGTGATTGGCGTAAAATAAATTGATAATTTTGATAACCGGAGGACTTCTTTATGCCAAATTACCCGGACTCAATCCATGATCTAGAACCGCTTAGCGGTCTATATATAAGAAAAAGATTTTTAAATGAAGTGCGTGCTTTTCTGGACCAGAAGCATCCGCAAGGCTGGTGTATCGTAGCCATCGATATTGAGAATTTTAAATTATTCAATGACTGGTATGGGCAGGACAGCGGTGATTATCTGCTTCTGGAAATTGCTGCCTATCTTCGAAGCCTTCACCAGGAAAATAACTACATCACCGGACACTTTAGTGCCGATGACTTTTTTATCTGCATGCCAGATGACGGTCACAAACTCCGCCACATTTATGCAACAATTTATCATTACATTGATAAGCTGGAACAAGATGATAGTTTCCTTCCATCCATCGGCGTCTATCGGATTGAAGACGAATCTCTGAATGTCAGCACGATGTGCAACAATGCGCAGATTGCGGCTTCCAGTGTTGTTGGAAAGATTGGAAACAGAATCTGTCTTTGCAGAGAGCAACACCATTGTAAAAAATACCATTACCCGTTTCCACAAAAAGGGTTTTTACGTGCTCATGGACGATTTTGGCAGTGGATATTCTTCTTTAAATGTATTAAAAGACGCGAATGTAGATTATCTGAAATTAGATATGAAGTTCATGCAGATCGATGCAAAGAATAAAGGAAAAGGAATTCAGATTCTGAAATCCATGAACTGTAACTATGGTCAGGGATTTTATTTTCACAGACCTATGTCGGTAGAAGCTGCTGAGGAACTTATTCAGACGATTCCAATCGAGAACTTCCGGGCCGCCCATGAACAGGTCAGCTGGATTCGTAATGTCTGCGAATCGCTCCCTGATTCCCCGGAAATGTGGAAGTTAGGTGACAATATTTTCCGGATTCTTCTGGATCATATGCTTCTGCTCTCCAGATTTAATCTGATCACCGGAGGTATGGAAACAATCAAAAGAGATTCGTCTCTTGCAGGTTTTGGAATTGAATATGAAACGGATTATCCGACCTACATCTCCCGCCTGTTGGACGAACAGTTGGTCCACCCGGACGATGCAGATGATTTTCGCTCTATCATGACTCTTGACCAGCTTCGTTTGCGTATGTTCCATGAAAAAGGATCTGTCATCTATCGCTTCCGCAGAAAATTCAAAGCCGGATATTTCTGGACATCACTGGAACTTTTCCCGGATACGGAATGTTCCAAAGAAAATCCCTGGGTCGTTATGGTCATTCATGAATCTCCGTCAGTGAATCCAGATCTTTAAGCTCTGACGCTGACATTTCAAACATCTGGACATCGTCCAGATGTTTTTTTAATACACATTTTCCACCCACATCGCCTTCAAGATTTTTTAGTTCCTCGTAATATTTGCATGCAAAAATCACAGGATTCCCCATTCTTCCAGCATTTTCACTAACCAAGATACCTTTCTTTGAGACTTCCCATGTCTCCACCATGTTTTCAAGTGATTCTCTTGTCAGATATGGCTGGTCTGCCACTGCAAACATACAGCCTTCCCTCTTTCGGCTGCCTGTTTTTCCACATTTTTCTTCCAATTCTATGAGCTTTTCCACTCCGAGACGGATAGAGCCGGATATTCCGGCTTCCGGATGTGGATTATTCACGATTTTCATGTACGGAAAATGTGCTTCTATGTCATAGATAATCTCTTCATACTGCGTCACAATCACTATGGTATCTAAAAGCCCTTTCTGCCACAATGCAGCTACAACTTTCAGTCCGTAGCGGTACATACATTTTCCATTCAACCTATATAACAACTTGTTCGAGCCAAACCGGGTGCTGTTGCCCGCTGCCAGAAAAATCAAATTCATTCGTTTTTCTCCATTCTTCTACTGTATAGCTTCCAATGCCTGATTTGATCCAATCAAAATCAGAACATTCCCTTCCTTCAGCTGTTCTTTTGGATCTGGATTGACTTCTACTTTGTCTCCCATCTTGATTCCCACAACAATAACGTCATAAGTTTTTCTTACATCTAACTCTAAAAGCGTCCTGCCAACCCATTTTTCCGGCACTTCTGTTTCGACCAGGCTATAATCCGGTGAGAGCGCAATCCAGTCCGTAAAGTTTGCAGACATCAGATTCCTTGCCACACGCATTCCCATCTCTTTTTCCGGAAAAATAACAGAATCTGCTCCGATTTTCTCAAGCACTGTTGCATGAAGTTCATTTTTTGCCTTTGCCATAACATATGGAACGCCAATTTCCTTGCACACAAGTGTTGCCATGATACTCGCTTCCATATTGTCTGATACCGCTACCACAACTCCATCCAGATTCCTCGTTCCAAGCGAACGGATAAAATCTGCATCTTCAATGTCTGCTTTCATAGCATAGGACACCTGATTCGCAATTGCCTCCACACGCTCCATATTTGCATCGATTGCAACCACTTCACAACCTAATTTTTGAAGCTCAATGGCAACACTTTCTCCAAAACTACCTAACCCAAATACCGCATACTGCTTCTTCACTGTATCTCCTCCGTATCACATTTTCTTTCATTTTTCTTACTTTATCCTACCAGTATATTATTCGTCGGAAGTGTGCGTATCCTGTCTTTTTGATTCTTTTTTCCTGCAAACAAAAGTGCAATTGTCACAGGTCCGACTCTTCCAATATACATTAGTGCAATAATTACCGCCTGACTTTCCCTGCACAGATTGGAAGTCAGGTCTGCAGTCAGACCGACGGTTCCAAGCGCAGAAGCCGTCTCATACATAATGTTCAGAAAGGATAACCTGTCTGCTTCAAATACTGCAATCAATGTTGTTCCAGTTAAGTAACAGATCAGCGCAAGCACGACTGTCACAAATCCCATTCTGACGTTTTGTGCGGATATTCTTCTTCCAAAACATTCCGTATCCTGTCCCCCACGGACAAATGCAATGCATGTAAGCATGAGCATTGCTATAGTAGTAGTCTTCACACCTCCTGCCGTTCCTCCAGGTGATCCTCCGATAAACATCAAAAGAATATTCAGAAATCTTGTCTCTTCATGCATACCTGCCTGTGAAAATGTAGAATATCCCGCTGTTCTGGTCGTCACTGACTGAAAGGCAGATGCCATCCATTTCTCTCCAAAACTTAGGTGTCCAATTGTATCCGGATTATGATATTCTAGTAAAAATGTCAATAATGTTCCCGCTGCCAACAATATCAAGGTTGTTACGATTGCAAGCTTTGAATGCAACCGTAGCCTTGTAAACCACCATTTTCCAGGAATTTCTTTCTTTCGGATTTTTTTAATATTCCCCAGCACATCATACCAGACACTAAATCCAATACCACTTAAGATGATTAGAAGCATTGTCGTAATATTAATGAGTGGATTACAGATATATTTTGCCAGACTGTCTAAACCTAGTATATCAATTCCTGCATTACAGAACGCAGATACCGAATGAAAGATGCTATACCCGATTCCACGCAGCAATCCATATTCCGGCACGAACTGCACTGCATAGAATAAAGCTCCCACACCCTCAACCGTAAATGTTCCGATCAGAATTCTTCTGACCATTCCTACAATACCACCAATAGAATCTGCGTTATACGTTTCCTGGATAACCATACGCTCCCTGACAGTAATCTGTCTGCGTAAGAGAAAAAAGAATGCCGTTACACAGGCAATGATTCCAAGTCCGCCAATCTGTATCAAAATCAATAGAATCACTTTTCCAAATAATGTAAATTGAGTTTGTGGAATGATCGTGACCAGCCCTGTCACACACACTGCAGATGCCGATGTAAATAACGCATCAAAGAATTCAATCGGCTTCTGGTTGCTGACCGGAAGCCATAAAAGAACTGCTCCGGTCACAATTACAAGCAAAAATCCGGTTACCAGAATCTTCATCGTATTCCAGCGGATATTTTTCTTTCTATTATATCTTTTCATATGTTTTCTTCCTTTGATTTTTCAATAACCACATTATGCTCTTTTTCTTTTCTTTTGTCTACTTTTTTATATATTCTATATAAGTCTATACTTTTTATTTCTTGCGAAACTTCTTTCCAGGTACTATACTAAATTTAGTTTCAGTTTTAGTTTTATATATTTGTTTTCTACGAGGAGATTGGATTATGATTACAACTACCGATTTCGGAACTTTATGTGACGGCAGAACAGTCAGATTATATACATTAAAAAATGACGCCATCGAACTTTCTGTCACAGATTACGGCAGCACTCTCGTACGCCTGCTCGTCCCGGATAAGAATGGCAAGCCAACGGATGTTGTCCTTGGCTATGATGATCTTGCAGGCTACGTGGCCGATGACACCTGCTTTGGAAATAATGTCGGCAGAAGCGCCAATCGTATTGGAGGTGCTTCATTTACACTGAATGGTACAGAATATAAACTGGCTGCCAACGATGGAGAAAATAATCTTCACAGCGGTCCGGACTCTTACTCGAAACGGATCTGGAACGTAGCCGCTAAAACAGACACCTCCATTACATTTTCTCTGGAAAGTCCTCATATGGATCAGGGATTCCCAGGAGCACTGACCATGTCTGTCACCTACGAGATTTCCGACCAGAACGAAGAGCCTGCTTTCTCGATTACATACGAAGCAGCTCCGGATCAGGATACATTGATTAGCATGACGCACCACAGTTACTACAATCTGAACGGAGAAGGTTCCGGTGATATTCTGAATCATAAGGTTACGCTGGCAGCAGACTTCTATACTCCAACTAATGCTGCTTCTGTTCCAACTGGAGAGATTACTTCTGTCACCGGAACGGTTATGGATTTTCGGGACGGACGTTATCTTGGCACTGATATTGAAGATTCTACGTTACAGACTGCCCGCGGCTACGACCACAACTGGGTAATTGGAACCGGATATAGCGTTCCTCACAAAGTGTTGACCGCAACAGGTGACCAGAGCGGCATCTCCATGGACTTATCGACAGATTATCCGGGAATCCAGCTTTACACTGCCAACTATCTGGAGCATGTTGCCGGAAAGCAAGGGCATGTATACGAGGCAAGAGATGCTGTGTGCTTCGAGCCACAATATTTTCCAGACGCTATTCATCATCCGAATTTTCCAAGCCCCGTGGTAAAAGCCGGTGAAACTTATAAAAAGCAAATTATTTATCATTTTTATACAGACTAACTATAGTAAAATGATAAAAATCCCAAGATGGACAGCTCTTCTATAAGCTCTCCATCTTGGGATTTTTTATGAAATTCTAACAACTTATTCAAGAATGCCTTGGCATTCTTGCTGCGAGGTGCGCGTCATGCAATTGCATGACATACCTCTACTGCGCACCTCTGCAATCCTGCCGGAGGCTATATCAGCTGGGGGATTGACTCCCACCACTGATACCAGCTTGTTTCTCACCACCTATAGGTGGGAGTCCTCTCCCAGCTAATATCCTGTCTCCGTTGTATACTGCTCTGCCATCGTATCCCAGCTCGTAAATTTCTCATTGCCTCTGTGATCCGGCAGCATATAATGCTCCTGCAAATACATGGTCATGTAATCTGTAACTTTATGTGCTCCTGACAGGTTCAAATGATCGCCTTTATCCAGGGTGTCATTTTTCCAGTCGATTTCCAGTTCCTTAAGCTTCTGATTAAAATCAATATAAGGAATTCCATACTTCCCGGCGTATTTTAGCACTGCATTGTATCTCTTGTAATTATGATTCACTGGAGAAGCCGATGTGTAAAGCAAGAGCTGAATTTTGTTTTTCTCACACAGTTTCCGGATTTTATCCAAATACCAGAGATTTATCTGGGGTATTTCTTTTTCCTTTTTCGTCTTCTTCATGTAACTGCCTTTGCTGTATGCTGCCACTCCCGACCGGATTGCAAAGCCTTTGTAAGACTGCCATCCTTCTGGTATCTGGTCATTCACAATATTTTTCCACAAATTATGATATTGTAACACCGGAAAATAGTACATAGCTGTATCGCTGATAGAACTGCGCAGACTATCCGGTGTATTCGTATAGCGAAACAACATATTAGTTTCCAATAGTACGACCTGCGGTGACTGATAATCTAAAGCATGCTTTAACATATAATACGATTCCGAAATGCGCTGACCAGATTGTCCACATATATAACTTGTAATTCCGGTACTTTTCCACAATTCCATCGGAGATATCGACGTCATGCTCTCGCTGTCCCCAAGTACAAGCATATCTATAGAATCTTTTTGTTCTTTCTGAATACCGACATAGCTGTTATATCTTCCCGGCAGCCCTGCAAGTCTGCCGATATAGATACGTTCTATCCAGTCAGATAACATTACTGTACTGCATATCACTATAAATATAAATATCCCTATCTTTTTCTTCATGTCTATATCCCCTAAAATCCTGCATAAATCAAATCAATCATCTGATAACCTTCTCCATATGCCCCAAAGATCAGAATTGCCATAACAAGACCATAACAAATGACCCATTTTCCAGGAACAAATGCTTTTTCAACCGTGCAGATCCACTGTTTTTGACACATTTTTGTTTCTTTCGGCCAATACTCCTTTATCAAATCTGCGAAAAATACTATCATACAGCCAATTATTATAATTCTGAAATCATTCTGATCCAAACCTAATGTAAGCAAGGTGCCATCCTTAAACGTCTCTGTCGTGAATCCCTGAAAGATACTTTTAAACATATGAAATCCCTGACGGAAGCCATCTCCTCGGAAAAACATTTCACCCGTGAATATGATGATCAGCATCTTCACTGTCTGAAATGCTTTATAGAACATACACTCTGGATTAATATGAAGTACTGCAAGAATTCTGTCTCTTACCGGTTCCAATGCAAGTCCCATAAAAATCAATCCAAAGTAATATAATCCGTAAAAAATGTAATTCCATTTCGGACCATGCCATAGACCATTACTGATCCATACCGGGAAAAGTGCCATTGCTGCAATTCCCATTCTCGCCACATATTTTCCAAAATCCCCTTTGAAATGTTTTCTCGTAAATTTATTCCACTTTCTGGCCGTCTTGGAAATGGATACTGGATAAAAGATATAGTTCTTGAACCAGACACCAAGCGTAATGTGCCATCGTTTCCAGAAATCTGTACATGTCTTTGCAAAAAACGGCTGACTGAAATTCTCCGGCAGGCGAATTCCAAAAAGTCCGGCACTTCCGATGACCATATCCATACAGCCCGAAAATTCCATATACAACTGTATCGTATAAGAAATCGCCGCTGCCACGATCACGGCACCACTGTAGCTCTCGTATCCGACATACACCTTGTCGACCAGCACTGCAAGCCTGTCCGCAATAATCATCTTTTTAAACAATCCCCAGATGATCCGATAACAGCCCTTAAAAACATTCTCTGCTTTTACAGATTCATTTTTAAACAAAGTACCTTCCACATCTTCCCATCTGCAGATCGGACCTTCTACGATTACCGGGAAGAATCCAAGAAACAATGCGGTCTTCACCAGACTGTACTCTGCCTTTACCTTTCCCCAATACACATCTGCCATATATCCGATTGCAGATAGTGTATAAAAAGAAATTCCAATTGGCAAAAAGATCAGTTGATCTTGATAGCTCCAGTCTATATGAAGCACCATTGCCAGCTTCGAAACATTTCCAAAGAAAAAATTTCGATACTTCAGACACAAAATCGTTCCCAAAAGCAAAAGAATTCCTAACTGAAATACTCTCTTTTTTCTCTTATCGCGCTTGTCCATCGTATCCATCCAAATACAGATATGATGCGTCAGAAATGTTGTCCCGATCAGATAAATAATTAATTTTTCACTAAAGCTCCAGAAAAACAAATAACTAAATATGAGCAATGTATAACTTCTCCACCTTACCGGAGTGATCTGATAGAAAAGAAGTGCTACCGGCAAAAAAAGGAGTAAGTATGGTGTTGTGTGATAAGCCATAATAACCCTCTCTTTCACACTCCACTATACACTCCTTTTCTTAAGATTTTCTGTAGTTTTACTGAATTATTCCTATTTATTTTTTTCTTTTTCTGCCTCAGCAAAATTTCTGTGCAGAAGTTCATGTGTTTTACCTTTCAAAAGTCCTTCATACAAAGACTGTACCATCGGATTTTCATCTGATTTCTTAATCTGGGTATTGACATCTGCCTTATACAGTCCCTGCATACGTGCTTCTCTCGTATGTGCACCTGCATTCAGTGGCTGTCCGCCCCCCATGACACATCCGCGTCTGCATGCCATAACTTCTACGAAATCATAATGAATCTCTCCGCTCTTAATCTTCTTCAGCAGCTGGTCTGCATTTGCAAGGCCGCTTACGATTGCAGCTTTGATCTCTTTGCCATTATAATCATAGACAATCTCTTTGATTCCATCATCACCGCGCACTCCGCTGGACTTCAATTCTTCCATATCTGCACGCTTGTGTCCCTGTGTAATCTTACGAAGAACAGCTTCTGTGACTCCTCCGGTCACTCCAAAGATCACTCCGGCTCCGGAACCAATTCCAAATGGTACATCTGCGGATTCGATTTCAACCTGGTCAAACATAATTCCTGCCCGCTTAATCATAGAAATCAATTCGGTTGTTGTCAGAACATAATCTATGTCCTGTCTGCCATTCGTTTTTGATTCTGGACGAAGAATTTCTTCTTTCTTTGCCGTACATGGCATAATTGATACAGATACTAATTTTTTACCGGCATTATTTTCCGGATTCTTATAGTATTCTCTTACGACTGCTCCAAACATCTGCTGTGGTGAGCGGCAGGTAGACAGATGTGGAACAAATTCCGGATAACGGTTCTCGCAGAATTTCACCCACGCCGGACAGCATGAGGTAAATAACGGAAGGTTTTCTCCTGCGTTGAATCTCTCCATAAATTCTTTCGACTCTTCCATAACTGTCAGATCAGCTCCATATGCTGTGTCGTAGACCTCATCAAAGCCAAGTCTGTGAAGAACTCCGACCAGTTTTCCCATCACATTCTCACCCTTTGGAATTCCGAATTCCTCACCTGCTGCCACACGTACAGCCGGTGCGATCTGGGCAATTACAATGGTATCTTTATCAGCAAGCGCATCCCAGACAACATCAATGTTCGTCTTGATACTGATTGCTCCGGTCGGACAGACAACACGGCACTGTCCACAGTTTACACAGTCTGTCTGGGCAATTGGCTTATTAAATGCAGGAGATACAATTGCTTCTGTTCCACGATAGGCAAAATCAATGGCATTTACTCCCTGTACATTGTCGCACATACGCACACAGTCACCACAGAGAATACATTTATTTGGATCACGTACAATTGCTGGTGAGCTGTCATCAATCGGATGTGGCTCTTTTGTATTCTCAAATCGGACATCGTGCACTCCCAGCCTGTGTGCAAGATCCTGGAGATGACATTCCCCACTCTTGATACAGGTTGTACAATCTCTGCAGTGCGATGCTAAAAGCAATTCTATAATCTGCTTTCTGTATTTTATCAGTCTTGGTGTATTCGTATAAATGACCATTCCGTCCTTCGGTTTTTCTGAACAGGAAGCAAACGTCTTTCCCCATTCATTTTCTACAGTACAAAGACGGCATGCACCGTAAATGGATAATTCAGAATGGTAGCATAATGTTGGTATATCTATTCCGGCTTTGCGGATAACAGCCAGAACGTTTGGTTCATCCGTGAATTCCACACGCCGGCCATCGATCATCATTGATCCCATATTCTTTCCTCCTCGGTTATTCTGTATAGACTGCACCAAAGGAACAATTCTCTAAACATGCTCCACATTTGATACATTTTGCGCTGTCGATCACATACGGTGATTTAATCTTGCCTGTAATGGCACCAACCGGACAATTTCTTGCACACTTGGAGCATCCCTTACATTTTTCCGGATTGATCTTATAATTCCGGAGATTTGCACAGATACCGGCACGGCATTTCTTATCACGGATATGCTCTTCATATTCTTCCCGGAATGCCTGAATCGTGCTGATTACCGGTTTTGGCGCACTCTTTCCAAGACCGCAGAGAGCTGTGTTTTCAATCATATCAGCTAACTCTTTCAGCTCTTCGATGTCCCCTTCTCTTCCTTCTCCGGCAACGATACGCTCCAGAATCTCCAGCATACGCTTCGTTCCCTCACGGCATGGTACACATTTTCCACAACTTTCACGCTGCGTAAAATTCATAAAGAATCTTGCAACTTCAACCATACAGGTATTCTCATCCATAACAACCAGTCCGCCAGAACCGATCATGGCACCAATCTTCGTCAGTGAATCAAAGTCCATCTTACTGTCCAGCTGTGATTCTGTCAGACATCCTCCTGATGGTCCTCCGATCTGAACAGCTTTAAATTTCTTGCCATCACGGATTCCGCCGCCAATATCAAAGATGATCTCTCTTAACGTAATACCCATCGGCACCTCGATCAGACCAGTATTATTTACATTTCCCGTCAGGGCAAATGCTTTCGTTCCCGGACTTTCCGGTGTTCCGATTCCTGTATACCAGTCAGCTCCATGCTTCACGATCATCGGTACATTCGCATAAGTCTCAACATTATTCAGAACCGTCGGTTTTCCAAACAATCCCTTTTCAACGGTTCTAGGCGGTTTTACACGCGGCATTCCACGCTTACCTTCAATGGATGCTGTCAGGGCTGAGCCCTCACCACATACGAAAGCTCCTGCTCCACGGTTGATATGTAAATGGAAGCTAAATCCTGTTCCCAAAATATTGTCTCCCAGAATTCCAAGCTCTTCTGCCTGTCTGATTGCAATGCGAAGTCTGCTGACTGCCAGCGGATATTCCGCACGAACATAAATATATCCTTCCTGTGCCTGTACCGCATAGGCTGCAATCATCATACCTTCGATCATGCGGTGCGGATCTCCTTCCATGATGCTTCTGTCCATGAATGCTCCCGGATCTCCTTCATCACCATTGCAGACGACATAACGGATCTTTTCTTTCTGTCCGGCAACCTGGGACCATTTTCTTCCAGTCTGGAAACCAGCGCCTCCACGTCCACGCAGATTTGACTGGGTAATCGTCTTGATTACGGCCTCCGGCGTCATCTCAAATACAGCTTTTTCAAATGCTTCATATGCACCTACTGCCAGTGCATCCTCAATATGTTCTGCATCAATGTGACCGCAGTTTTTCAGAACAAGTCTTGTCTGTTTTGCATAGAATGGAATTTCTTCCTGAGTCTGATAGACCTCATTATCCTGCTTGTACATCAGACGTGTGACTGGCTCTCCATGGAGGACTGTCTTTTCAAAGATTTCTTCACAGTCTTCCAGCTTTACTTTTAAGTAGAGATAATTATAAGGTTCAATTCTGACAAGCGGACCCATCTCGCAAAAGCCATGACATCCACTTTTCTTAACGCCGACATGTTCTCCATGTGCAATCTCTGCTCCGATTCTGACCTCAACATGATCCATACCCGCTGTCAGTTCACTGAATCTGTCAAAGATTTTGTCAGAACCACCTGCAAGACATCCGGTCCCTCCACAGACCAGTATCTTACATGTTTCTTTATTTCTCTTCTCCTGGCATTGTTCACGCAGGAGTGTAAGTTGTGTTCTGTTTTCCAGTTTCATCTGTTATTCCTCCCGCAGTTTTTTGATTAATTCACTCATTTTTTCCGGTGTCATCTTACCATACACCTCGTCATTGATCATGACTGCCGGTGCAAGTCCGCATGCGCCAAGACAGGAAACGGTCTCTACTGTAAATAACTGATCATCTGTTGTGTGTTTATCTTTATTAAGCCCCAGCTCTTTATATAATCCTTCCAGTATCGGAATTGATTTACGCACATGACAGGCCGTACCATCACAGACTTTAATAACATATTTGCCCTTTGCTTCAAACGAGAAGTTCTCATAAAAACTTGCAACGCTGAAAGCCTTTGCTTCTGAAATGCCAATTTTTCCGGCCACATAACTTAATAATTCCGGTGGAAGATAGCGGTATTCCTCCTGAATATCCTGGATAATCGGAATCAGCGACCGCTCTTCACGCGTGTGACAGGCAATAATCTCATCTGTCTTCTCGTAATAAGATGCGTCTAACATAAAAAACCTCCTCATGAATCAAATTTATTCTATTTCTATTTTATCTCAATTTTTATTGCCATGAAAATATCAATAAAGCATGAGTGATATATACTTTTGCATATATTTATTAGTTTCAAGTAACTTTAAAGGTCAAAAAAAGAAGCCTCGCTATTTTGAGACTTCTATTGCTTCTTTCTTCAGCTGCCGGATAAACTCCCGTTCATCTTCACTCAGAAACTTTCTGCCCGGATATACCATAACATCTTTCATCCGCCGCTGCTGCCATTCTATCTTACGCTGTGCCAGTCCATTTCTTCGGAGAAGTTCTTCCGGAATCGGTGACACCCACATATAAGTTCCCGGTATATCTTTCAGAAGCATAAACTGATTGCCACGCTCATATACATGAATCCGTCTGTGTACATTCTGATTCTCCGGCGTTTCCTTAATGTCCAGATACTCCCCGTTCGGCAGTCTGGAATCTCCGTGTATCAGCTCGATATAAGGTTCCAGATCTTCATATCCATTCAGTTTTTTCGTTGCCAGCGGATCATTCTCATTAACAACAAGACGATACTGGAAATCCATGATTTTTTCATATTCCAGACCTCTTAAATGAATAATGGAATAGTAATATTCTTCATATTTGTCTTCCATCCGGATCAGCGCAAGATTGTAATGCTTCTTTGTAAGATTGTCCAGCGCTTGGACAGAATTGCACTCCCGGATATGCAGTCTCATCTCTTCTGCATCTCGCACCTGCTCTACATACTTTCCAAATGCATAAGATGCATAGCTGGCTCTTGGTATAGAAATTTTCATCTCTACATCAGTCCCTTTTTTATTTCCCGGGAATTTACGGTTCAACCCTTCAATTTCCTGAATGACCCGTCTCGCCTGCGCAATAAACTGCTGTCCTTCCCTGGTAGGAACCATTCCCCTCGCTGTCCGCACGAAGAGCTGGATTTGATATTCCTCTTCCAGATTCCGGATTGCCTTACTGACGTTCGGCTGTGCAACATACAAACGCTTGGATGCCGCACTTACCGAACCACACTGTGCAATTTCAATAATATATCTTAACTCTGTTATATTCATTTTTATCACTCATTCTCAAACATTAATAAAAAGCTAAGCCCCAGAAGAATACATGAAATCCAGATCATATGGATTCCAAAATGTTCTGTCAAGTTGCCGCCAAGTCCTGCTCCGATCGCAAATAAAAAGATAATTCCAAAATAATAAGCGGCCTGCTTTAACTGCTCTGTTTTTTTATCCTGAAGATAATGAGAAAACGCTGCCGTTCCACTTCTTAAGTTACCGATGCACATGGTACTTGCATAGGAATAACCACCCATCTTCCGGAATGTCTGCACCTGCATCGCACAGGCAAAGGACACAAAAATCGTCGCTGTCATATTCAGACTGTGCGGAATAAATCCTACGACAAATAATATGACGATCTCTGCAAGCAGAATCCCCTGCCTCCAGTGAAGCCGTCTGGCATATTTATACCGCATCTGGATCTGATCTGCCACGAAAACTCCAAGAACAAATGCTATAAGAGGCAGCAAATATCGTACTCCGGCTTTCCAGTCTCCGGTCATAAAATGCTGACTCATCAATACTACATTTCCTGTCTGCGCGTTAGAAAAAACTTCATCTCTCGTATTATATGTATAAGCGTCCTGAAAACCTCCTGATAACGCCAGAAATGCACTGTTTATAAATGCCTCTGACATCTGCTTTCCCGAAAAATTCTTACCGACCATGTGTAACACCTCTACTCATCCTTTGTATTTTCAGTTTCCTATTATATAGATGCACATGTCAAAAGTCAATTTCACCGTTTTGCTGGTATATAAATTTTATATCAAGAATGCCTCGGCATTCTTCCAGCTGATATATTTTCGCAGAGCCTGAATATAAAATTCACTCATCCGGCTCCCACGAATTCTGTGGTGCGTCAGAATTCCAATCTCCATATCTCCTTCTTCTTTTAAAGGTACTGCCACAATATTCGCTCCGTTCAGTTCCTCATCAATGACTCCACTACACACCGTATATCCATTCAGTCCAATCAGTAAATTAAAAAGTGTCGCGCGGTCACGTACACGGATATTCTTCGCACGCTCTGTAGTACTGAATATTTCCTCTGAAAAGTAAAAAGAGTTGTGTTCTCCCTGCTCAAAAGACAGATATGGGTATGTCTTTAAATCTTCCATCGTTACAGATTCTTTTCCTGCCAACGGATTTGAAGTACTGACGAAAATGTGTGGTCTGGCCGTAAATAAAGTCTCAAATTCCAGATCATTTGCCTTGATGATCTTCTTTAATACGGTCCGGTTAAAATCGTTCAGATACAAAATTCCAATCTCACTTCTCATCTTCGCCACATCATCGATGATCTCATATGTCTGTGTCTCTCGAAGAGAAAAATCATAATTGTCCCCGCCAAATTCTTTGATTAGGTCAACAAATGCATTGACTGCGAAAGAATAATGTTGTGTAGAGACACTAAATTCTTTCTTGCCTCCTGCCTGAAGCTTATAGCGCTCTTCCAAAAGTGATGCCTGCTCCAGCACCTGCCTTGCATATCCTAAAAATATCGCTCCATCCTTTGACACTTCGATTCCCTTATTCGTCCTGTCAAAAATGATAATTCCCATCTCTTGTTCCAGTTCTCTAATTGCTTTTGTCAGTCCTGGCTGAGAAACAAAAAGACGACGGGCTGCTTCGCTCATAGTGCCTGTCTCCGCAACGGTCGTCACATACCTTAACTGCTGTAATGTCATCACATGCCCTCCTGTCGTTGGTTTCTCAAAAATTTACTTTAAAATTGCCTAACTATTGTAACATTTTACCTTATAAATATCAACGAAGTTCATTTTTTCATTGACTTTTAGTTCCGGATACCATAAGATATTACTAAGCATTCTGATGACTGACGGATAATTGTGGAGTACCACAGAGGAATCAGAAGTCGTATTAAGCCGACCGTCTGGGCAACATTTATCCTAACGATAGATGTTGTCCTTTTTTATTAATGCCAGGGGGATAAGCCATAGCCCCTGCATGTGTTTACGCATGCAAGATCATCTGCCTGGCATGTACTTATCTAGCGACGTGAGGCTTGCATTAGACCAGGGAGGGAAATGAAGATGAAAACTGATATCGAAATCGCACAGGAGTGTACAATGGAACCAATCACTGCCATTGCAGAGAAAGCCGGAATCCCGGACGAATACTTAGAGCAATATGGCAAATACAAAGCAAAGATTGACTACAATTTCTTAAAGAAATCCCAGAACAAAGATGGCAAATTAATTCTTGTCACAGCAATCAACCCGACACCTGCCGGAGAAGGAAAGACAACCACAACTGTCGGACTTGCTGATGCAATGCAACGTCTGAATAAAAAGGTTATGGTCGCACTTCGCGAGCCTTCTCTTGGACCTGTATTCGGAATCAAAGGCGGTGCTGCCGGTGGCGGATATGCGCAGGTTGTACCAATGGAGGATATCAACCTTCACTTCACCGGTGACTTTCACGCAATTGGAGCTGCCAACAACTTATTAGCAGCCCTCATCGACAACCATATTTACCAGGGAAATGAATTAAATATCGACCCACGTAAAATTGTATGGAAACGCTGTGTTGACATGAATGACCGCCAGCTTCGTTTTGTAACAGACGGACTTGGTGGAAGAATCAATGGCGTACCAAGAGAGGACGGATATGACATCACTGTTGCTTCCGAAATCATGGCTGTTCTGTGTTTGTCTAAAGACATTACAGATTTGAAAGAAAGACTTGGCCGCATCATTGTTGGTTATACATATGGAAAGATTTCTGAGCAAAAACCAGTAACCGCTCACGACCTTCACGCAGAAGGAGCTATGTGCGCACTGTTAAAAGATGCTTTGAAGCCGAACCTTGTTCAGACACTGGAGCACACTCCGGCGATTATTCACGGTGGACCATTTGCAAATATCGCACACGGCTGTAACTCTGTAACAGCTACAAAGATGGCTCTGAACCTCGCTGATTACGCCATCACAGAAGCCGGATTTGGTGCTGACCTCGGTGCTGAGAAATTCCTGGATATCAAGTGCCGCATGGCTGGCTTGAAGCCAAACGCAGTTGTTATCGTAGCAACAGTACGCGCTCTGAAATACAACGGCGGCGTTGCAAAAGCGGATCTGAACCAAGAGAACTTAGAGGCTCTGGAAAAAGGTATCCCGAACCTGATGAAACATGTAAATAATATTAAAAATGTATACGGACTTCCTTGTGTTGTTGCAATCAATGCATTCCCAACAGACACAAAGGCTGAGCTTGATCTTGTAGAAGCAAAATGTAAAGAAGTTGGCGTCAACGTTGCTCTCTCTGAGGTATGGGCAAAAGGCGGCGAAGGTGGTCTTAAGCTGGCAGAAGAAGTGATCCGCTTATGTGATGAGCCAAATGACTTCCACTACTGCTATGAGGAAGATACAACGATCCAGGAGAAATTAGACCAGATCGTACAGAAAGTTTACGGTGGAAGAAAAGCTGTCCTGACACCTGCTGCCCAGAAACAGGCAAAACAGCTCTCTGACCTTGGATTTGAAAATGCTCCGATCTGTATGGCAAAGACTCAATACAGTTTAACAGATGATGCCACTAAACTCGGTGCACCGACAGATTTCGACGTTACTGTAAGAAACTTAAAGATTTCTGCAGGAGCCGGATTCATCGTAGCATTGACCGGAGATATCATGACCATGCCAGGACTTCCAAAAGTACCGGCTGCTGAAAGAATTGATGTCGACGCAGAAGGAAAGATTACAGGATTGTTCTAAAAATTCTGCATTCTTGCTACGCCATTAATTAAAGAGGACATATGCAAACTCACCTAAAAAACGGTTCAGACAGTGCATATGTCCTCTTAATTATGCTCGTAAAATTGCAAAAAATTGACGATCGTTCGATACAGCCAGCCATATCTCTTATAATTTATGGCGACTTCAAGACTTCTCACTATATTTATCAATACAAATTTTTGTATTCTGTTCTTATATGTTATATCCGTTGAATCTAATATTTTCTTTAGAAGAATTTTGCAATTTCCTCAACTTCTTTTCTCTTTGGCATATTGGCTTCTTTTGCTTTGTAACCAACCGCGATGACTGCAACTACATTTTCTGTCTCAGGAATATTAAGCATCTCACGAATAGCTTCGCCGTCCCGGATTCCCATGACTAATGTGTCAAGCCCAAGCTCTGTTGCCTTGAGAAGCAGATTCTCATTCTGCAGTCCAAGATCATAGTATCCCCAGCCGTCTCCAGCTTCATTTACCGGATTTCCATCATTATCAAATCCAACGAGCCCTTTTACAAATGTTGTAACGATTAACGCGCCTGCACCTGCTGAATTTTTCTGATTGAATTCCGGCAGACATTTTTGACTGAATTCTGCAATCTTGTCCTCGGATAATACACAATAATATCTGGAAGTCTGTGTATTTTTCCATGACGGTGCAAGACTTGCTGCCTTGATCAAAGTCTCCACCTGCTCTTTCGTTACTTTCTTCTCAGCATCATAATGCCTGATGCTCCGTCTCGTTTCAAATGCTGTCTGTAATTCCATAAAAAGTACCTCGCTTTCTAAATATCTGTTTTATAACGACATTGTCATATAAAGTGGAATATAAGTAATCCCATCTTGATATTTCAAGTCCTTAATCCAAAACTGTGTGCCCCTTCAGAAGATATTTCACTTCTGACTGACCACACAGTTCAAGTTTTTTTGTTATCTTCGATGGTCTTGTCTAGTTAAAATAAATTGCGCGCTCCTCTACAGTCAGATCCTTAATGACCTCTCCGGCAATAATTAATCCAACGACTGATGGTACAAATGCCACGCTTCCTGGAATGCCACGCCTCTCTGTGCATTTGTGTTTTGCACCCGGAGGGCAGATGCATTGATTTCTGCAGCTGATAGCCATATCCTCCAGTGGTCTCGTTGGCTTCTCCTCGGAATATACCACTTTCAATTTCTTCACGCCACGTTGTTTTAACTCACGGCGCATAACCTTCGCAAGCGGACACATCTTTGTCTTGTAAATGTCTGCCACACGAAATGCACTTGGATCAAGTTTATTACCAGCTCCCATACTGCTGATAATCGGCACTTTCATCTCTTTTGCTTTCATAACAAGTTCAATTTTGGCAGTCACCGTATCTACCGCATCAACCACGTAATCATACTGAGCAAACGGAAACTCCTCTGCATTCTCCGGAAGGAAAAAACATTTGTGAACATTTACTTCAATATCTGGATTGATGTCCAACATTCTCTCCTTCATCACATCTGTTTTATACTGTCCAACAGTCTTTCTCGTAGCAATAATCTGACGGTTCAAATTCGTCAGGCACACCTTATCATCATCAATCAGATCAAAATGACCGACTCCGCTTCTTACAAGAGCCTCACACACATATCCACCGACTCCGCCAATACCAAACACTGCGACTCTGGAATTCTTTAATTTATCCATTGCTTCTTTCCCTAGCAATAACTGTGTTCTTGAAAACTGATTTAACATCTGTTGCATTCCCCTTTTCTTACCATTTCAATAGGTTATCATTATATAAGAAATAAATGTCATTGTCAATTTTTCCAAAAGTTATTCGGCAAAATCAGTTTCTATCCACTTATGAATCTTTCTTCTGAGGAATTATAAAAATAAATATCAGCGAACTGACTAACAATAATCCCGGATAGAACAACTTCGGTATTACATCAAATGCTGAAAGTTCATGCCCCATCTCGTGAATTGCAGACAATGCCACCAACATCTGCGCACCATAAGGAATGACTCCCTGTGAAATACAGGAAAATGTATCCAACAGTGATGCTGCTTTGCTGTGTGTAATTCCATATTCTTCAGACATCTCCACTGCAATTGGATTTGCCATGACAATAGCCACCGTGTTATTCGCCGTTGCGATATCCATTGCAGCTACTAAAAGTCCCATGCCAAACTGACCGCCCTTTCGTCCACGAAATATCCTGCGTATCACAGACAGCAGCGCCTCAAAGCCGCCATACTCGCGAATCAGCGCACACAATGCTGCTACCAGTACCGCTACCATACACGTCTCAAACATTCCGGAAATTCCAGATCCCATGCTGCTGATCAAATCCACAAAACTTGTCTGTCCTGTCGCAAGCATAATTACAATTCCAGAGAAAATACCGATCAAAAGTACGAGAAATACATTGATTCCGATAATACCGCCAATCAGTACTAAAATATATGGAACCATCTGAATCAGATGATACTCATGGTTCACTGCCCCGCCAAGATCCGTGCGCAATGACAATACAAGTATCAGACCTAACGTTACCAATGCTGCCGGAAATGCAATCCAGAAATTCTCCCGGAATTTATCCTTCATCGGACAGCCTTGTCCGTTGCACGCCGCAATCGTCGTGTCTGATATAAAAGAAAGATTGTCCCCAAACATAGCACCACCCATGACCGAACCGATGCAGAGCGCCAGATCAAATCCTGAAGCATCAGAAACTGCTGCCGCGATCGGGGCAATCAATGTAATTGTTCCGACTGAAGTTCCCATAGCTGTTGATACAAAACACGCAACTACAAATAACACCGCCACGGAAAACTTGGCCGGAATCAGTGAAAGCATGAAATATGCCACACTCTCTGCACTGCTTCTTCCCACAACTCCAACAAAGCTCCCCGCCACAAGAAAGATCAACAACATTGTAATAATATTCTTGTCTGCCAGTCCCTGCGCCATGATGGACAATTTATCATCAAAACTGACTTCCCTGTTTTGAAAACAGGCCACTAAAATTGCCACCATAAATGCAAGTACAATTGGAATGTTGTAAAATCCCATCGGTATCTTCATCACGTATTCAAAAACAATTCCAAGCCCCAGATACAAAACCAAAAATACACCAATTGGCATAAGTGCCTTTGGATTACTCTTTTTCATAATTTCCCCAGTCCTCTCATCTTTTCTTTTTCACTATCATAGTCTATTCCATGCCTCCCAGTCAAGTTATTTTAATAGATTTTAACCGTTTACGGTTATTTTTTAATTTTCGGATATTTACCGTTGACTTTCACCCGTTTTATAGATATACTAATTTTAACAAAATATTTCAAGGAGGCGCTGTTATGAAGTCATTAGGGGAAGAATTCAAAGAAAGAAAAAACGAACTTGGTATTACAACAGAACAGCTTTCCAGACTGTCCGGCATACCGACAGGTACCATCAACAAGATTCTGAATGGCGAGACAAAATCTCCACGCTATGCAACATTGAAGGCACTGAATGATGTCCTTTTTAGAGATATCGATTCCGGTATCGATGGAATCAGAGAGACCGCTGCAGCCTATACTGTTTCTTCCGATAAGAAACAGGGCGAATACACTCTGGACGACTACTATGCCCTCCCGGACGACGTTCGAGCCGAACTCATCGACGGGCATCTGATTTTTCTGGAAGCGCCCCGCTCTGTACATCAGGAACTTATCAGCGAACTATTAATGGACATCGGTTTTTATATTCGCAAAAATAAAGGCCCATGTAAAGTCCTTCCAGCGCCACTTGATGTCCAGCTCGACTGCGATAACCGCACGATGATCCAGCCGGATATTTCCGTAATCTGCCAGCTCGACCGGCTCGTGGAGAAAGGAGTCTACGGCGCACCGGACTTCTGTATTGAGATTGTGTCTCCTTCCAGCCGCAGCCGTGATTACATAAAGAAAGTTTCCAAATACCAGAACGCCGGTGTCCGGGAATACTGGATTGTAGATCCGAAACGTGAGACTGTACTGTGCTATTTCTTCGAAGGAGAAGATTATCCCCAGATGTATACATTTGATGCTATTATCCCTGTTATGATTTATGATGGAAAACTGGAGATTAATTTTGCTGATATAAAAGACAGATTGATCTAAGCATACAGCAGCGTACGCCACAGCATACACTTTCTCGAAGATAATATATTACTTCATAGGGAAAAATTTTTAAGTAGTTGCTTTATTCAAGAATAAAATAAAAAACACATTTTTTAGGTACTCTTTCTTTCACTGGTTCACACGCCTTTCCTAAATCCATGTTTTACAGTGACAATTTAAAGTACCCAAAAAATGTGTTTGAAATATCTCTGAAATGTGTTCAAAATATGAAATTAAATAATTTTCTCATATAGTAATACCATAATCGGCATCGTCACAATCGCAAGTAACGTTGTCATAACATTAATTGCACTACTATATTTTGAATTCCCGCCGTATACCTGGCACATCTGTGTAATAGTTGATGCTGACGGTGTAATAACAGCAAGGAATATAACAAGCAGAATTTTCTCACCTTGTGGATGCCATGTAACCAGACCACTGATTTTCAGAATAATCAGTGCCAGCACCGGCACAAGCAACAGTCTTAGAAATGTAACTGCGTATACTCTTCGATTTGTAAATATATCCCGAAGGTTCATACCGGCAATCAACATACCGGTTACAATCATACTTACCGGCCCAATCGTGCTTCCCACTGCACGAAGTGTATCGTCTACAATCACCGGCAAATGAATCTTCAGCAAAAACAAAACCGCTCCTATGAAAATTGCAATCATATTGATGTTAAGCACAATCTTTCTCCAGTCAATCCTATCCCCTGAACTGATAATATATTTTCCATGTGTCCACATAAAAATCAACTGCACAGCCATGAATACACACCCGTATACGACCCACTCGTCCCCCAGTACATAAGTCACAATCGGTACAATCAGATTTCCGGAATTAGAGTAGTATATAGAAGCGACCTCTACTTCATTCAGATGAAATATTTTCCCCATAATCCATACTGCTATCAATAATAAGACTTGCAAAACTACCGAAGCAACCAGCGCAAGAAACATACCTTGTACTTTATCCGGCGTATAATCTATCTGAAATGCATTGATCATAACACACGGAATCACAATATATAAGACAATTTTCGACAAAATTTTGCTGTCATCGTCTGTTACAAGTCCCAGCTTCACTATCACATATCCCATGAGAATCATGAGAAATAATTCGGCAATCTGTTCTGCAAGCAATACACTAATCTGCATAATCGAATTCAAGTCCTTTCTTATCAAGTCTATGCTTTAACAAAAAATAATTCATACTTATTATAAACTCTTGTGTATGATTCCAAGTACCGTTCTTAATTCTTCCACATCAATCTGTCCCGGTGCAGATACTTTCCCCGCCGCGCCAAATGTCAGTGCTGAGCCAAAAACTTCCCCACACAGACGGCTTAATACGCCGGTTCCTGCCATAGACATTGTAATAACCGGGCGGTCTGCATAGCATCGTCTCATTTCTTCCGTAGCAGACAAAAGTGTCAGAACATCTTCTGTGCTCTGCGGCATCACCGCAATCTTTGGAATATCAGCTCCAAGTTCCTGCATTTTTCGCATACGTGAAATTAATTCTGCCTTCGGAGGTGTCTTCCTAAAATCATGATTAGAAGCAATCACCTTTACTCCACATTCATGCGACGTTTTTACAACTTTTTCCACATATGTATCCCCGATAAATGCTTCTACATCCACAAGGTCCACATACCCGCTTTTCGCAATTTTTTCATTCAGCTCTACATATTCATCTGGTTCTATCGCGCGCTCGCCACCTTCCTTCGCGGTCCGAAATGTAAAAAGAATCGGTGTCTCTCCAAGAATATCTCTCAACTGCTTCGCAGCATTTTCCACACTTTCGTAATGATTCACTTCCTCGAACCAGTCCACACGCCACTCCACTACATCTGCTCCTATCTCACAGATATGCTTCGCCTGATTCAAAATCTCATCTATCGTCTTACCGACAATCGGTACACAGATTTTCGGAATCCCCTCACCGATTGCAACATTTCTTACTACTACAGGTTTCATAATCTAGTCCTTCCAGCTCATATTTGGCTCCAGTATATCACAAATATAAAAAAAGGGACACCGTTAATCACTAATGGGGACGTAGTACTTTGACGTTTTGCTACGTCCCCTGTTTATTTTTTAACACTTGCAATTTTTCATTTTTTTTGCTATACTCCATAACTGTACGAAATTTTATATAGAACTATGGTATAATTGGAAACGACACAAGTGTATGCTTGATTAACGAACAACACAAGTGTCTTTTTTGTACTCTTTTTTAACTAATCACAAAATATTTCAAAGAAAAAGGAGCACCAATTATGCCAAAAAATTTATTTCAAAATGTTATTTTTACACTGATGATGTCATTCCTTATGGTCTATGTAATGATTTGCTACAACATTTCCCTCAATATTGGTGGAATGAGTAACAAAGTCTTCCTTATGGCTTTTGGCGAAATGAAAATCATGTGGCCAGTCGCATTTGTGCTGGAGTTATTTGTCGTAGATAAGCTTGCACATGCACTTGCATTTCGCATGGTCGCACCAAATGACAGACCAATTGTAATCACACTTGCTATTTCTGCTATGATCATCTGCATTATGTGCCCGGTCATGAGCCTGATTGCAACTGTACTTTTCAAAAATGCTGGTTCAAATATCATTTCCACATGGTTCCAGACCACATTTTTCAATTTCCCTGTTGCATTTTTCTGGCAGATGTTCTACTGCGGACCATGTATCCGTTTTATCTTTGGAAAAATGTTCCCAAATAAAGAGAATGCAGTAGAGAAAAATGTTGTAACAGAATAATTTTACTAAGTAATCTTTTATCGTATGCTCGGCAGTTAGAAAAAGTCTACCGGCCTTTTTTGTCATATGCCTGGCATCAAAAAAAGCAGGGAGTTGGTTAATCACATTATAATTAACCTCTACCTGCTTTTTTATCTCTGACTAGAATCACGCGCCAAGTCTCACGGACGTTCGACTTGAACTCAGCCCCATACTTTTTTAACTGTTTTTATCAATTACCTCTTTCACCAGCAATGTCGTATAGTACGTTGCCTTCTCTGGCATTTCTTCTACGCCGTGATAGATTTTCTCTTCTTCCATGCCACAATTTTCAATCATCTGAGCTTCTAATTCATGATCTTTCAAAATCTTTTTCACATCTGATAATTTTGAAGCTGCCTTCATAAGAATCTTATTTCCCGGAAGCGTCAACGCCTCTTCGATATCATAGTTGGATGGAATGATATGAAGCTGCTCGGATCGGTCTGCAAGGCTGTCTCCCAGTTTGGCTGCAACTGCACAAAATGATGGAACTCCATTAATAATCTCTGCATCGTATCCACATTCTTTTACAATACGCTGGATATAAACATAAGTGGAATAAACCGTTGGATCTCCAAGTGTCAAGTATGCCACATTTTTACCTTCATCCAGTTTCTTTATGATTTCTTCTGATACTTTTTGATAATTCTTCTCTAAAATTTTCCGGTCTTTCGTCATCGGTGAAGACAGTCCCAGACATTCTTTCTGATCCATATCCTTCACAATTCCAGATGCAATTTTATAACTGATTGCATGTTCTTTTCCATCTGCAGGCACTGCGATTACCGGGCAATTCTGAATCGTCTCCACTGCCAAGTACGTCATTAACTTCGGATCTCCCGGACCGACACCGACACCATATAATTTTCCACTCATTTTTTATAATTCCTCATTCATATTTTTATTCCCACCTAATTCTAGATCCAATCAGGGACACCCTGATTCTCAAAAAGGACGCCGCAAAATACAATTGGGACGTAGCATTTTAACATTTTACTACGTCCCCAACCTATTCATTTTTAACTTAACATTCCATCCATGAATGCGATAATTCCTGCTTCGACTTTATTTTTTATCTCTGCGTAATTATGGATTTCGTGGCGATATCCGGAATATAGTTTTGTTGTTACTGTATGGCCGGTCTGTATCAACCAGTTACTTACCTGGTAGACGCCTACTCCGTATTCGCCGACTGGATCCTGGTCTCCTGCGATGTTGTAAATTGGCAGGTCGATTGGAACTTTATCTGCCCACTTGGTTCCTTCGATCTGTTCCATCATTTGTATAAAATCATAGATTGAACGGTTACTGGTTGGTCTTGTAAATGCGTCAAATGGGTCTTCTGCATGGTCGCGTTGTACATAAGGATCTGCGCAGATCCACTCATTTCCGATACTGATCTCGCCGCACCGCTCGCACATCCAGCCCATCAGTTCCCCTGCAAATTCTGGATTAGATTCCTCGCCGTGTCCGGCATCAATTACTTCTTTCAGCTTTTCTCCCACTTCTTTTGCTCCGCGGAAGATTCCGGTTGTACCGCAAATAGTAGCTCCTGTCAGTTCATCTCCATATTTTGCAATGAAATCTCTTGTTATAAAGGATCCCATGCTGTGGCCAAATAAAAAATATGGCAAGTCCGGATATTTTTCGCACACAATTGATTTTAATGTATGCTCATCTTCCATCATGGTATGCGGACCTTTATCTCCCCAGTCCCCCCATACATCATTGACCATAGCTGTCTTTCCATGACCGACATGATCATCTGCTGCCACAATATACCCTGCATCTAAAAATGCAGATATCATGTGCAGATATCGTCTGGAATGTTCACCAAATCCGTGGATCACCTGAACAATTCCTTTTGACTTACAAGCCGGAACATAAATCCAGCCTTGAACCTGATCGCGTCCGTTATATGACGCAAATGATATCTCGTGCAACATAGTGACATACCTCCTTTTATATCTTAACCGCACAGCCATTACTTTTCTCAATAGTTTCTGTACGGTCATAATCAAGGATATTCTATTTCATAATTGGCTTTAACGCCTCAGATAATTTATCTTTTTCAGCCTGCGCCTCCGCAAGATCCTTACCAAGCGTTGTGTAATAAATCTTAATCTTCGGCTCCGTTCCGGAAGGACGAACGATAACTGTCTCGTTGTTCTCCAGCTTATAAATAAGTACATTTGCAGCCGGAAGACCTGTCTCTTCTGGTTTCTTATAATCCGTAACCTTCACAACTTTATATCCAGCAATCTCCTCAAGTGGCTTGTCTCTTAATCCTTGCATGATCTCAGACATCCGATCCATACCACTAAGTCCCGGGAACTCAAAGCTGTCGATCTTATTCAAATAGCGTCCATACTCGGAATAAATTTCTTCCATTCTCTGCTTCAGAGAACTTCCGATGCTTCTATAATAAGCAGCCATCTCGCAAATCAACATAGATCCGATAATAGCATCTTTATCACGTACATATGGACCAGCCAGATATCCATAGCTCTCCTCAAATCCGAAAATGAAACGGTCAACTTCGCCTGCTGCCTCAAGACCTGCAATCTGATCTCCAATCCATTTAAATCCTGTCAGTACACTTCGAAGCTCTACTCCATAATGCTCTGCAACTGCATCTGCAAGTGGTGTTGATACAATAGATTTCACTGCTACCGGATTCTTTGGCATCGTACCTTTCTCTATACGTCCTGCACAAATGTAGTCAAGGAGCAGAACTCCGACTTCATTTCCACTGACGAGTTCGTAAGAACCATCCGGACACTTCATTGCAATACCAACACGGTCTGCATCCGGGTCAGTTGCAAGCATCAAGTCTGCGCCAGTCTCCTTTGCAAGGTTCAGTCCCTTCTCAAGTGCCTCAAAGATCTCCGGGTTCGGATAACTACATGTTGTAAAATATCCATTTGGATACTCCTGCTCAGGAACGATTGTGATGTCTGTAATTCCAATGTCTTTCAATACCTGTGTGACAGGAACAAGTCCTGAACCATTGAGCGGACTATATACAAGCTTCAATCCTGCTGTCTTGCAAAGTCCTGGGCGAACCTGTCTGTCCTCGATTGCATCATAAAGAGCTCTCTTACAATCATCGCCCACAAAACGAATCAGCCCCTCTTCAACGCCCTGTGCAAATGGCATATATTTTGCACCAGTCAGAACATCCGTCTTCTGAATCTCTTCATAAACAATTGCTGCCGCATCATCTGTCATCTGACATCCATCCGGACCATATGCTTTATATCCATTATATTTAGCCGGGTTATGAGATGCTGTTACCATAACACCTGCATTACAATTATAATAACGTGTTGCAAATGAAAGAGCCGGTACAGGCATCAATGCATCATAAATCCGAACCTTGATTCCATTCGCTGCCAGCACACTTGCCGCATTCTTTGCAAATACATCACTTTTAATACGGCTGTCATAGCTGATTGCTACTGTCTGCGTTCCACCCTGTGTCTTTACCCAGTTTGCCAGCCCTTGCGTAGCCTGACGTACAACATAGATATTCATCCGGTTCGTACCTGCTCCAAGAACACCTCGAAGTCCTGCAGTTCCAAACTTAAGCGCAACTGCAAAACGCTCCTTGATCTCCTCGTCATTTTCTTCGATTCTCGCCAGTTCCGGCTTCAGATCCGCATCCTCCAAATCTGCCTCCATCCAACGTTTGTAATCATCCTGATACATATTCTATCACTCCTGACTCATATTCTTTTTTGCTTCTTTTCATATGTAAGATGCCTACGGCATCAGATAAGTTAAATATACCATATTTCTGTTATGACATCAATTAGAGACGCTCATTTAGGGACATAGTTTTTAGCAAACTATCCGGGTAATTTTCACTTTTGATTCTTCCCAATCTGACTTGCACCTTTGATAATCAAAGGCTTACCTCACTATTTTTCCATTCTTCAAATAATCATCTATTTTCCCTCTCAAATACATACAATTCACCTTCATATACTAAGATTACATATTTCGCTGTTTATTCAACGCATTAACAATTTCATAAGCGAATCACATGCATCACACCCCACGCCACATCCCCTCATAAAATTCAATATTTACGCACAACTAAAAAGCACACAGATAATTGTGCGATTTTCGTCATGACTGCGAGCATAGCTTGATTTTCGCAGCTTTGTCCGAGCCTGTCCTTTAGGCGAGTTTGCGTAGAAAATCAATAATATGCGGCGTAGCAGTCATAGAAAATCATTCATATCTGCGTGCTTTTAGTTGTGCAACTTATATTAAATTTTATCCTAGATGTATCCCATCAATTTCGGCAGCCACAGGCTTAAGTTCGGGATATATGTTACGAGCATCAGTACTATAAAGATTGCTGCGAAGTATACGAGCAACTGTCTGAATACTGTCTCAATCTGTACTTTACCAACTTTAACGCCAACAAACAGTGTGGTTCCAACCGGTGGTGTGATTGTTCCGATACACAGGTTGAAGATCATCATGATACCGAAATGGATTGTTGTCATTCCAAGTGCAGTACATACCGGCAGGAAGATCGGTGTGAAGATCAGGCAGGCCGGTGTCATATCCATAAATGTTCCGACGATCAGAAGGATAATATTGATCAGGAACAGGATAATAAACTTGTTACTGCTTACGGAAAGCAATGCTGTAGATACCAGTTCCGGAATATTTGTAAATGCCATAACCCATGACATGATGCTGGATACACCGATCAGGAAAATGATGATACCTGTCATTTCAGCACTGTCCAGAAGGATTTTCGGCAGCTCTTTGATCTTGATTGATTTGTATACAAACAATGACAGAAGCAAGCTGTATACTACGGCCACTACGGAACCTTCTGTTGCAGTGAAGATACCGAAGATGATTCCACCGATTACGATTACAATCAGAAGCAGACAAGGCAGAGCCTGAAGGATGATCTTTCCAGCTTCAGATGCTGTAAAACGTGTTTTTGCACGGTAGCCTTTTTTCTTGGCAATCACATATACTACTAGCATACAAGCAAGTCCCCAGAGGATTCCCGGAATGTAACCAGCCATGAAAAGTGCTGCTACGGAAGTTCCTCCGCTGACCAGTTATTGTATCTGTTTTTGTACAATATTCACAAGTTCTTGGCTGTTTTCATTTTCCTTTATAGTTTTAGAAGTTTTAATTTTTATTTGTGTAAGCGTTTACATCTTTTCGTGGCATATAAACTGAATTTTCCAACTTTTAGTACAGATTTCAAACTAAAAAAGGTCCACCGGACCTTTTTGTCGTATGCTTGGCAACAAAAGGCAGTTTCGCTAAGTCTGCTCTATTTGGCTGACTTTTACGAAACTGCCTTTCATACTTAGAACTTTGTAAATATGTGAAATTATCAAAGTACTATATCATTCTCTATTTTTATGTCTTTTTTGTCTTTTTTATTCTTACAACTTACATACGTTGACCGGCTTGCCGTCAAGATAAGCGGTCACGTTATCGAATACAATCTTTGCTCTTCTTACCATAGACTCCTCGGAGATAAATGCCTGATGAGGTGTCAATAATGTATTCTTAGCCTGAAGCAATGGATAATCTGCCGGGATTGGCGGCTCCATATCAAATACGTCAACGCATGCATATCCAAGCTTGCCATCATTCAGCGCTTTCGCAAGTGCCTCGTTGTCTACGATTGGTCCTCTTGCACAGTTGATGAAGATTGTGTTCTCATTCATAAGTGCAATCTTATCTGCTGACAGGAATCCTCTCGTCTCTGCATTCAGTGGAAGGTTCAGTGATACGATATCACTTGTTGATAATACTTCCTCTAATGATTTATACTCGATTCCAAGTGCTTTTGCTTCCTCAGACTCACTTCTGTTGTAAGCGATAACTTTAGCGCCAAATGCCTGGAATAATTTTGCTGCCATGAGTCCGATCTGTCCAAGTCCGATAATTCCGACCGTTCTTCCGCAGATTTCTTTTCCGCCAAGGCCTGCACTTGTTCCACCATTTCTTACAAGTCCGTCAGCTTTTACTACATGTCTTAATGCGTCAATCGCCATACCAATGATAAGCTCGGCAACTGTCTGGTTTGAGTACCCTGCTGCATTACAGATCATAATATTTTTCTCTTTACACTTGTCTGTTCCGATGTGGTCAATTCCTGTAAATGCTACAGATAACATCTTCAGTGCGTCCGCTTTCTCTACAACCTCTGTCGGATACGGATTGTTAGCGATCATAACAATGTCGCAGCCTTCACTTCTCTTGGCAAGTTCTGCCGGATCTGTTGTTTTGGTATCATAATATACGAATTCATGTCCCTTTTCTGTAATCGGTGCTGATAACTCATCAATAACTTCTTTTGATACTCCAATTGGTTCTAATAATGCGATTTTCATTTTTTTCACGCTCCCTTTCTGTCTGTATTTTATAAATATTATAACCTCATGTCAATACATGGATATACTAAAACTTAAATACATTTTTATCTATTTTTTTTAAGCTTTCTGTAAATCCACTCATAACGAAGCATAATTTTTACTTTCCGGTTCTTGCCATCACTCAACACTTCTGCTTCAATTTGAAATAATTATGTCCGGTTGCCGTAAGCCAGTCTGCTATGTAGCTCATAAATCTCTCCTCTCACACCCTATAATTATCTCAAATTATCTCTAATCTACCATTACCACCATTGCTGCGATATGGATTGCAGGAATATGCAGAAAAATATGTTATAATATCATCAGTATTTCTTACAACATTTAATTTCATCAAATTTTTAAATAACAGGTGCATTTTTCCCGAAAATATGGTTCAATAAAATAACACATTTTTTTATTATTGCCAGGAGAAAACTGGCATTTGGAGGTTTTTATGACAAAAGAAGATATTAAATATCAGGCATATATCCAGATATTAAAAGAAGAATTAATACCGGCTATGGGGTGTACCGAGCCAATTGCTCTGGCTTACGCTGCTGCCAAAGCCCGTGAAGTGCTGGGCTGCATACCGGAGCGCGTACATATCGGAGCAAGCGGAAGCATTATTAAAAATGTAAAAAGTGTAATCGTTCCGAACACGAATCATTTAAAAGGAATCCCGGCCGCTGCTACAGCCGGAATCATTGCCGGAGATGCTTCTAAAGAACTGGAAGTTATCTCTGATGTAACAGAAGCACAGACAAAAGAAATGGCAAAGTATCTCGAAGAAACTGAGATTACCGTCGAGCATATTGATAACGGCTGTATCTTCGACATCATCGTTGAAGTATTTGCCGGAAAGGATTCTGCTAAAGTCCGTATTGCCAACTATCATACAAACATTGTAAGAATTGAAAAAAATGGAAAAATCCTTCACTATGTACCAGTTGAAGGTGCAAGCGAAGAAGGACTGACTGACCGTACTCTTTTGGATGTAAAGTCTATCTGGGATTTTATTAATATGGCTGACATCGACGATATCCGTGAAGTCCTGTCCCGTCAGATTGAGTATAACAGCGCAATCGCCGATGAAGGACTCGCCGGAAATTACGGTGCAAATATTGGAACTGTACTTCTTAATACTTACGGCAACGACGTCCGCACACGCGCAAAAGCTCGCGCTGCTGCCGGATCTGATGCGCGAATGAATGGCTGTGAGCTTCCGGTCGTTATCAACTCCGGAAGTGGAAATCAGGGAATGACCTGTTCTCTCCCTGTTCTGGAATATGCAAAAGAGCTACATGTTAGCGAAGATAAGACTTACCGCGCACTGGCACTTTCCAATCTGATCGCAATCCACCAGAAAACCGGAATCGGGCGCCTCTCTGCTTACTGCGGAGCTGTCAGCGCCGGAGCCGCTGCCGGAGCCGGGATTGCATACTTGTGCGGCGGTGGATATGAAGAAGTGATCCATACTGTTGTCAACGCACTCGCGATCGTATCCGGTATGGTCTGCGACGGAGCAAAAGCTTCCTGTGCAGCCAAAATCGCAGCTTCCGTAGATGCCGGAATACTTGGTTACAATATGTACCTGCAGGGGCAGCAGTTCTACGCCGGTGATGGCATCATCACAAAAGGAATCGAGGGAACCATTGATAATGTGGGACGTCTCGGAAAAGACGGCATGAAAGAGACAAATGAAGAAATCATTCGGATTATGATCAATGATTAATAAATGGGATTCATCTCAGGTAAAGATTTCAATTGACGAATGGACATGGAAGTAATATCATCAAAAGCGCAGGAAAACCGTTTCATTTATATGAGCGGATATCCTGCGCTGTTTAGTTTTACACCAGGGAGAGATATTATGACACAGGATATGACGAAGGGTAAGATTATGCCCATGCTTATTAGATTTACAATTCCACTTGTACTGGGAAATCTGTTCCAGCTTACTTACAACGCCGTAGACAGCATTATTGTGGGACATTTTATCGGAAAAGAGGCACTGGCTGCGGTCGGTATCTGCAATCCGGTCACGACATTGGTCATTCTGTTTCTGAATGGTCTGTGCATGGGCGCGAGTATTCTGATCGGCACGTATTACGGGGCGAAAGATTACGATACTCTCTCACGCCAGATCAGTACGACTATGATTTCAGGATCTGTATTTTCTGTAATTCTAACCATTCTCAGTATTGGAATTGCGAAATCACTTCTCAGATTGCTACAGGTAGACGCATCTATTTTGGATATGACGACTTCTTACCTTCGCATCATATTTGTAGGACTTATGTTTACATTTTTATATAATTTTTTCTCCAGTACATTAAGAGCCCTCGGAGACAGTAATTCACCACTGTATTTTTTGATCATAAGTGCGATTCTTAATGTGTTCGGAGATTTGTTTTTTATCATTGTACTGAAAGCAGGAAGTAATGGCTGCGCTGTTTCCACTGTTATCAGTGAGGCACTGTGTTGTATTTTCTGTATTATCTATGTGCAGAAAAAAGTACCACTCCTTCAATTAGGAAAGAAATGGCTCATTTTCGACCGTTCCCTGTTAAAGCGTACAATTGCATACGGCTGGGCATCTGCAATGCAACAGGCAACTGTACAGCTCGGAAAAATCGGTGTTCAGGCAATTGTTAATACTATGGGTGTGTCTGTTGCCGCTGCATTTACCGCGGTCAACCGGATTGATGACTTTGCCTATACCCCGGAGCAGAATATAGCCCACGCCATGACAGCACTTATGGCGCAGAATAAGGGGGCGAAAAGAAATGACCGGATGCGTGAAGGCTTCCGATGTGGACTGGTACTGGAGACCATTTACGGCATCCTCATTTTTATTGTCTGTTTTGTTTTTGCAAGACATCTGATGATGCTCTTTGTGAAAGATGAGGAAGTTATCGGGCACGGTGTTACTTATCTGCACCTGATTTCCATAATGTATATCTTACCGGCTATCACCAATGGACTTCAAGGATTCTTCCGTGGAATCGGTGATTTGAAGATTACCCTGATCAGCAGTTTTGTCAATATGGGGCTTCGGGTTCTTGTTGCCGCACCGCTCGTTCTTGTATGGGGATTTGGAATTGAAGCACTGCCATTCTCCTACCTGGCAGGCTGGATTGGGATGCTGGTAGCAGAATTACCACTGTTGATACATACTTACAGAGAATCAAAAATCACCGGCTAATATTTTAGGCTATGCAAGCACTGCTTTCTCATTAGCAAATCAGGAAGGACTTCTAGTATAGAATATTTTTGCGACCGACATTCATGCCGGTCGCATTTTTATATTAGCAAATTTACATCTGCTGTATACTATTTTCTTTTCTTAGCAACTACTGTAATACCTGCCATTCCTGCACAGGAAACTACAAAGAGTGCAGCCCAGAGTAATACATTGTTTGTATCTCCTGTCTTAACTGTATTCACATTTACTGCAGTTTGGGTTGCTGTTGCAGCCTTTCCATTGTTTCCGTTATTGGAACCATTGTTTCCATTATCAGATCCGTTGTTTCCGTTGCTGGAACCATTGTTTCCATTATCAGATCCGTTGTTTCCGTTGCTGGAACCGTTATTTCCATTATTTCCGTTATCCCCATTATCGCCATTATCGGAACCATTATTTCCGTTATCTGTTGTTGTAAATTTCTCTAATGGAGGCAGTGTATTAATTCCAGCTTTCCAGTACAAATCGGCTAACGGATCATTCTCAGCACCGCTGATCATTGTTCCGTCTTCAATATGAGTACTGGAACTGATAACTTTTACATCTCCATCAATTGCTTTTCCAGCCTCTGCTTTGTTAGATGTATTAGCGGTTGCTCCCTGAAGGAATACTTTTTTCGTTGCAATTGTTCCTTTTCCGGATACAGCATTTCCACCATTTCCCCAGAGAACATCTCCACCGATTGCAACTAACTTTCCATCTCCTGTAATCTGGCTGCCTTCTGTAATGTCAATGGCTGTTCCACCGTCTGTATAAAGCAGAGTCTTTCCGCTTCCGCCGTAAGCTACAAGTGTTGTGTCCTTATCTGCCAGAGTTAATGTTCCATTTACACGGAGTGCTGTCTGTCCGATATCGCTTCCGCCATCATCACCTAATATAGCTACCGTACCCTTTACGGTTACATTTCCATTTGCCACTGCAACCGGCTCAGAAGTTGTACGGTCTGTCAGATCTCCGTTTGCAAGATAATTTGCGTGAGAGTAAATTGCTGCATTTTCCAAGGCAGCACCGTCTGCAAGACGAAGTTGTCCACACAGAGACGCTCCTGTTGTAAATTCGTTGTTGAAAGAATCATAGTTCATAGAAAATGTTCCTCCGCTCTGTACATCGATAATTCCCTGTACAACAGAATCAGAAAGCGTCAGTTTACCACCATTTTCTACAATAATATGTACACTGCTGAGTACTTCCATATTTGTCAGTGTCAGATTACATCCACTCGGAATATAAAGTGTCTGAGGAATATTTCCAGCTACGACCTGCTTCCACGGAATGTCATACCCCAGATATCCGTAAGTTCCGCTCTCGTGGGAACCGAACCATGCCTCCAAATACGCTGGCACACGGACGCTCTCTTCCTCACCGTTTACATTACTTCCAAATTTACTGATTGCCCATGGTTCCATAATATCCCATGCATAGAGTCCATTTCCATAATCTTTAAAATTCTCTTTCTTCATCTGGTCTGCAAGCGTTTCCTCGCCACTGTAAATTCTGAATGGCAGTGTGTTGCTGACTGCGCTGCGTCCCTGCTGATCCTCAATAGACACGGAAACCAGATAACTTCCAGGATCTTTTGGCGTACCGCTAAGTGTCAGATCACTGCTGATCGTCATATATACGCCCTGCATACCGCTGTCACTGTCTGCAGATGTTCCTTTTTCTGTGTCCGGAACGATGCTAACACTGCATTTGCTTCCATTCAATTTAATCTTAGCCATATTATCCAGCTCTTCCCAATCCTTGTCAGCAACGTCTTTTCCTTTTTCTACCAGTGCGCCGTATACTTTCACTGCACTGTTCTTATTACTTGAGGAACCGCCGACGCTGGCACTGGACACTCCATCGTAATCTTTCTGTCCTACGATTGCCGCCTCAAATTCTCCTTCGATTTTTACATGAAGCTCGTATGGATCTCCCTTACCATCATCTTCTACAAGAGAAGCGTTTCCATTTGTATCAATGACAAGCTTAAATGTCAGATCATCATATCCATTTGCAGAAATTGCAACTACATCTCCGCTCTTCAATGCTGGAATTTCAGGATTAGCGACAAAGTCTTTTGTTGCAAAGATAAGTTTATTGTTATCTGTATCTTTTTTGTATGCTCCACCTGCTAACAAGCTATAGGACTTCTCTTCCCATGCTGTAGTATTTACCTTCACATCTGTAATTTTCCCTACATAACCATCTGCATTTTTGAATTCAAGTTCCCAGTTATTCCCAAGGTAATCTGTTCCAATGCTGACCTGGCTTAATTCAATTACACCATTCTGTACCGGTGCTTTCTCCTTAAATGTCGCGGATACTGTGACATTTTCTGCCGGCATTGTAAATGTATAAGTTTCTCCAGAACCGGTCACGTCAACATTTTTATTGTTCTCAGTTGTTACTGTCACTGCATCAATCTCGTAGTTTTCAGCCGGTTTTGCTGTTACAGTCACTGTATCTCCTGCTTTCAGGTCTTTATCTTTATCCAGTGCTACTGTACCGTTAGAAGCTTTCTTTGCCATCGCTTTGTATGTAGCCTCTGTATTTCCGCCAGTTGTATCTTTCTTTACAGTTGCTGTGTACACATACGGATATGTTGAAGTATCTTTCGTCACTTCTAAGTTTAAGTCTTGATACCCCTCTGCTGTTATCTTAATAGTCGCCGGATAAGAAGGGTTGGTAAGTTTTAACGCGGTATAACTTCCATATCCTCCCATAACACTTCCTACTTCCCATAAATTTCCACTGCTTCCCCAGCCAAGCGTACCTTTTGTATAATCTATCTCATTTACTGTGACGCTGCTGATCTTATTCATCCAGTCTGTATCTTCAAATTCCAAAGCCATATACTCTGGCATAAAGCCAGTTACCGTACATGATTTTACTTCCGTCGGTGCTGCTTTTCCCTCTGCTGCCATTACAGGAGTAACTGTCATGGACAGTAAAAGTGACACTGACAGAAACAGTGATGCAATTTTTTTCCAATTCTTTTTCATTTGTCTCTCCTTCATTATTTTCTGAATTTTGTTGATAATTTTTTTCGTTTTAATCACACAAAATATATTGCCGTAATCCTCCTTTCATGCTATATTAATCAAAGCTTTGTTAGTAGATTCTAACTGCAATACAAAATGCTACCAATAATTCCCATAACTGTCAAT